>RHMF01000289.1_pt1 | contig 20906 bp, 30 predicted proteins | sample 5365151 | NCBI WGS metagenome assembly RHMF01 (sample SAMN10266501, study PRJNA497801) | feces metagenome | isolation source: feces | host: Bos taurus | place: China: Prairie of Fairy Mountain | collected 2017-08-14 | reverse complement strand
TTTTCCTGCAATTTATATATCAATCTCTGTACTTGTCGTATTGATAGATCAAATTCTTCTGCCAATTTTTCTTGCGTAATCCCATCTATTAATCTACGCTTCATGAGTTTACGATCACGTTCAGAATGTATAAGCTCATCTATCAATACTTCGATTTCGCTGTTGGTATAATCTCTCATTTTGCACCTCGTGCACCTCTACCAACATTGCGTTTACGTCCGGTACCGTTACACGATGGACATTTATGATAACCAGAATTGCCGCCATATTTTCTCGTTCTACCTTTAACGGTTTGTCTCACTCTCGCCATTATAATCTCCTACTCCAACAACTATGGCATCACCTGTGCCCGTATCAACTTCTTGTTCTACTTCATAATCCATAAATTGACTTTCATAATAAATCCAGCCGGCATTAGTTCCTATTAAGGTTATGATCAGAATAATACATAATATCCATATGCGTCTATTTGTACGCTCCATTCTGGTCATGTCTGATTCATGTACTATGAAAGGAATTTGTTCCATCCTGCGATCTCCTTATTGACTGCTTTCCGAATCTCCTCGTAATTATAACCTGCTTTTTCTAATCTTTGTCTACGGTCATTGCCATTTCCCCACTTACCATCAATAACTTCTTTTACGATTTCCTCTACAGATTTTGCAGGTTTAACATCCCACGTATCATATGTGAACAGATTATATTTTTTTACTGTGCTAACAAGCGTATTCACATAGGTACTGCTTGTTGCCCAACCGTCGGCTTTTATGTACTCAGCATACTGTCTGTAATCTTTAGCATTTTTTAGATTAGCATACCGTTTTGTGTCAATGAAATCATAATAGCCTGCGATCCCTTCCTCATCTGAATCGTACACTCTAAAGTTTGCCTTGATGTTTGTAAGTTGACCAGGGGTATACTCTTCTTTAGTAGATAGATTGACAGACTTACCCTTCCAGGCGCTGCCGCATTTCATTCCAAAATGGTTGTGCCAACGAGATGCAAGAGAACTAGTACCGGCTGCTCCTTCTACGATAGCTTGCGCGATTACTGTTGACTTGATCTTATATCCACGCTTATCAGCTTCTGCACAAATGATCGGTGCAATATGTTTTATGAATTCTTTAGCCTGTGAACTGGAATATCCCATTTATTTTTTCTCCACTGCTTTACCATCAACCCAAGCTTCACAAAATGCATAGATTGCAGCACTCAAAACGCCAGCAATTATACCCATGGTAGTCACATACTTATTATCTGTAACTATACCGGATATAGATGCTGCAACTGATCCAAGAAATGCTGCCACACAGATCCAAAACTTTCTGCTCGTTAGTTTACTGATCATAGGTTTACCTCCATTTTCAACTTAAAGATTTTAATAAGTCCTGCTACACAAACTTCTCCTGCAAAAAATCCATATACGCAAGTTGTCAAGGTTTCATGTGAAACATTCGTTATTGTTGATACAATGAACTCTGTTATAGTATATAATACAACGAATGAGATTGAGAATACAACATACTTCGTCAAATCTTTTGCATTAGATAGTGATTGCTTAATCTTGGTCATCTTCTAAATCCTGTAATCTATGTTCAGAAACCTTTTCTCGATTCTGTAAAACAGCAATGTTCAATTCTGCTTTTGTGATCCGTTCTACGACATTATTATGCTTTGTGACTTTTTCAGATAAGTTTTCAAACTTAAGTTCCATCATCTCTTGCCAGTGCTTGGTTTCAGATAGATTCTGAGACTGTATTTCATTATTAGATCGAACTTGCTTTTCTACATCATTTATACGACTTAGATATTCTTCTCTATGTTCATCAAGCTTCTTATCTATTTGTGCAGTGAATTCTCGTTGCGCCTCAATGTGAGCTTCAATGGTTTTTTTCTTCTGAACGGTAAGTGTACCAATAAGACCTATAATTGCAACGAAAGCAGTAACGCCACCTGATATAAGAGATGTCACGATATTTATGTCCATAATTGGTCTCCTATGATATAATAATATTATCGTTTCAAAAGCATTACTCCCCTTTAATTAGAGCATAGTGTCGTGGCTATGCTCTTTTTCTTTTAATAAGAGATCATTTGCTCACGCCTCATATACTTCTATCTTTTGATATCTGTCGTTGTAATCGGGATAGAACTTGATGAATAAATTATGTGTTGCTCCGTCTACTTCTTCGGTAGCAATCTCAATTCCATCACTTGTAACATTATGTTGGATGCCAATATCTTTTAACAGTTGGATAACTTTCTCTTTATCTGTCATTTGCTTACGCTCTCTAACATAAATCTACTTTAATAAAAATACTCAATGGCAATCTAATTAAAAAAAAACAGGGTTATTTTTTAATTACGTTCTCAATCTCATTAAGACACGGATAAGCCACCTTTGAAATGCTCCGTCTTTGGTATGCTTAAGTATTGCGCATATGAGATAATCAAGGATAATCATTTGCTCTCGTTCTCCTGCTCGATATTCAAAAGCAATTCACTCATATAACTATTAAGCAGGCTTAACTCATCAACGATTTTCTTTATGCCCCAAATAAAAACTAACGTGAACATACAGGTAAATATTACAAAAAATAATAATGCTATCATTTGCTTACGCTCTCCCAAGAATCATCCAACGCATTCCCAACGTTATTCTGTGTTGGCTCAAACAATTCACACGGCTCGATATCCCTATCTAACGGCATAATCCATTTCTTGCAAAGGTTATGAGGTTTGTCGTTGTAGTGTATGCAATCTCGACAGGTCATTTCGTGTCTCCAAGATGCTTATTGCATAGTGCTACCGCCATATTGAAACCGATTAAGACTCTTTCATCCTTGATGCTTTTTTGAGTAATCCGCATTTCTTCTCCAAGCGATTTAATCTTGGCCTTAATATCATTAATTACGTTTTTTTCTATGTGTTTTCCCACAAATCGCATTCCTTTCGTGCGTTCGTTTATCGTAATGGCATTACTTGGAATCGCTCTACCCTCTATCTCTATTCGTACTATTTCATTCGGGATGCCAAGACTATTTAAGGGGAGTGCGCCATTACTTTATTCTATTACTCTGCCTTGTTGATATAACACTTATTGCCATCAACAACATCAAGGTTCTCATCAAGTATTGCCACTACTGCGGTCTGTGTCTCGGCATCTGCATAGAGGTTCTTGCAGAGATTATGATAACCCTGCTTTGCCTTGTTCTTGTCCGTCCATTCTTCCTTAATGATCGTGTTACCGCCTACGCTCTGCATTACAACATATTTCATAGTTCTGTCTCCTTTACTGAATTGATATTGTTATCTGTACCGATGCTACTTCTAATCGGTCGAATGATACGACTAATCTGTCCTCTATACGGCTAACGGAGTAGTCCATAGGTAAATCATCTGTGAACACGCTTACTCTGCCCTGCGGTGCATCATAAAAGGTCACGGATGTGTCTCCGTAGTATGCCGTTTTAACGGCGGTATACGGAGTAATCGCATCAACCTTGTTAGAGGTATCATCAACTCTGCTTACCATAGGATAGCGACTTCTTTGTAACTCCATTACTGATTGTTCTATTGCTATGAGTCTCTGTTCTATCTCCTGTATTGTCATCGACTACCTCCTTTTATTCAAGCCAAAGGGCATTAATTGTTACATCGGGACTTCCCGATGCTCCGTATGCACCTATTGCAAGGTTTGCATTTGTTGTAACGGTATATTCATCGTGTAACAATACACTTGTGTTTGTATACACATGGCTAAATGCACCCGAACCCGTAGGATTTGGTATTACCTTGTTTTCACCAGATGGTAATATAATTCCCTTATATGATGAACTACCTGTTACGCTTGATAGAATAGAATGGACTTTTTTCCCGTTTATGCCGTAGGTACTCTTTTTACCTATACCCGAAAATCCGCTTGAACCACCATAAAAACGAATGTTATTTGTAGAATAAGTGGGTGCGTCAAGAGAAATCGAACCTGTTTTTGACCACCCGTTTGCCTCAATTGCCGACTCAAGGTCTCCGATGTATCCCCACCAATACAATGCTCCATCTGGTCTAATGACAATCTCTTTGGTGTTCTTACAGATTCTAATCTGCTTGCCATAGTCATTCGACAGATTGCTCGGGTCTTTTGCAAGTCCATTAGAGTAAATGGTATATACACCTACATCAAGTGTTGCAGGGTCAGTAATAGGAACATGATTTCCATCAACTATGCGATAGAAAGTATCGCCGTTACCGCCGTGTATCTTTTCTCCGCTATCGGCACGACCGAATACGCTAAACCGTACAACTGAACATCTATAATTGCTCGGGCTATATCTGTTCATAGTAACTTGGTAGTATGTGTATGAGCCTTTATTTTTTGTAATAGGCATTACAAGCGTTTTACCACAATAGCCTACGCCACTCCCTCCCGATGTATCGGGGATATAGTCATTCTCGGGTTGCAAGGTTTCGGTCAAGTCAACCCAAGTCGAGCCATCATTTGAGCCTTGAAGCACAATATCCTTACAAGTAATACTCGGCGAATAATAGGTATTATAATAAGGGTTAAAAAGTGCAATCTCGGCTGTTATTGCTGACGGAAACTGATATCTCAACCATTCATTATCATCATTTGCTGATGAGTGCCATATATCGAAATTCCCTCCGCCAACAGAATTTACCACAAGGTTTTTACGCCCAATAGCATAATAGACTTGGTACCCACTCTGTGTATCTTTTGCGCTTGCCGTACCGCTTGGAGTCGTGTTTGATGTCATTTTGGGAGTATACAGATTATAAACACTCTCCACATAATCGCTCTGCGCAATTGCACTCGCCCACGTAGCATTACCTAATAGCGCAAGGGAGCATACATCGTACTGACCTATCATACTCATAGCGTATTGGTCAGCGCATAACGTAGATGCCCACGTTGTTGAACGTGCCATATACGCACAAGCGTTGCTATCGCCTAAGAGGGCATTGAATGTCTCACTATCGCCGATTACTTGCGATAATGTCGTGTAGGCTTTGTCCTTGATGCCTGCGCAAGCAAGCCATATTGATACATCATCGGTCGGAGTTACTGTTTCACCGTTGGGCATTGTTACTATGCTAACGTTATAAGTCGTTTCCTCTGATACAACAATACTCTCGTAGTAATCTTCACCTTCATATGTAACAGTAAACGTATAGGTATCTGCTTTAGACGCATAGAATACACCCTGTCCTGCGGAATCAAGGGTAACAGTATCAACTATGATATGCGCTGAATCTGTAACAACTACATCTTCACCATAAATATTCTCATCACCCTGTATATTTACAGTTGCCTGCCAGAATGCAAGACTGACAGGATAATTACCGAAGTACGGAACGTTGATTACTGTCGTTGCAGTGTCAGTTCCGTCAGTAGCAGTTATCGTTATGTTGCCAACAGCCGTGAATCCCTTAACTTCTGCATCACCACTGTTATTGATTGTATCAGTTGCAAATGTCAGTCCGTCTGTTACAGTAACAGTCTTACCAATAAGTGTTGCCTCATCAGTGTGAATCTTGAATATCGAACCCGACATTCCCTCAACTATTGCGTCAATCTCATTCTGCAGATGACCTGCAACATCACCATCAAGTACATAATGCAGATTAGCAAACCATGTGTCGAAATCATCTTTCTCATCTGCCATCCAGTTTGCGAAATTCTGTCTCTGCTCATCAGACCAGTCATCAAAGTCTGCCTCATAGCCATTCTTAAACTCCTGATAGTATTCAGCAAACTGAGCAGCAAACTGTGAGAAATCCATCTCTGTTACAGTACCAGCGACAATACCACAAAGATCATCGTCTGCTCTTGTATCGGTTATGTTCGCCTGTGTGATCTCAGTCACGCCTGCACCAACATAAATCTGTGCAAGTACCAATTGATAAATCGCACCGCTTCTTACAGGTGGTGTAGGTACTGGATCATTAAGGTTTGCATAATCGCCTGTGATTACCTTTAAGTAAAAATCTCTATCAGTATCGTTTCTTTCTACAACTATAGTATCAATTCGGGGATAAATACCATTAGCGGGGTCAAGGGTCAGCGTAGTTGCCGCTCCATAAATCATAACCTTGCCATTAATGTTCACATACCCAGTGCCGACTGATACATTCATACTGCCCGAAGCAGTCACAAATAAATCACCTGTAAATACACCGGTTGTGAAGAACTTTTTCAGCCAGTCAGAAAATGAGTCTGCGTTATAGACTCGATCGTGATCAACTGAATTGTAAAATAACGCATGATCAGCCATTGTCTTTGTCCTCCCAATCTACCGTTTCAGGAAGTGGATTCCCAAACGTAGGCTCTATGACTTGATTGCCATATTCATATACTTCAGTAATTGAGGATAATCTCAAATCTTGAGATATGCCCCAATTAATCTTCTTAATTGTTATTATATCACCAATATCATAATTTATACAATACTTAAAATTACCTTCTGGTATTGTTTTACACTCAAAAGAATTATAAAATGCATTATCTTCAAGTGCTTCATATCCGCGCTGTTCTAATTTAGCTAAATATTCTGCAGTAGTGAGATTATCTGATGATATATCTGATCCATTACGATACATCTCACGTCGTTCAAGACCAGTAGCAGTATCATCTCCTACTGTTACATATATTCGCTGATCTCCTTCACCTTGACCACCGACATAACATACATTGCTATATACTTGATCATTTTCTTCATAGTCAGCTTCACTTATATTACTATACTCTTCTGAAAATATAACTCTATTACGATCACTTTGATGTATCGATCTGTCAAGGCCTTTATACACTTCAAAATAGATCACTTTATCATTGAAATCTGGTCTGAATCTAAACCCAAAATTAGCAGATTTTGCCAACTTTGACTCATATGAAAGCAGGTTCTTATATGTTGCTTGGAATTCTACTTCCTCATCAAACCCCTGTAATTCTCCTAACTCCACATTAGGAATAGGCACAGCATTTGTAAGAATCGTGCGCATAGCAACTTCAACTTTACCACTGAAGTTAAATGTTGGACGTATAAGACGACGATCCATATATGATGTTAAGAATCTACCAATTGCAGTAACTTCGTTTTTAAGTATGGACTCTTCAATATGTATTGATTCAATTACACCAGCATCTACTGATCCACGTTTCCATACAAGATTTCCTAGCCTTAACAGATCGATTGTTGAAGCTGTAACGGGAGCATGCAACTCGAAGTCGCCGCTCTCGTTATAACTTCTGCGCCATATGAGTGAACTTTGGTTTTCAATAATTCCCAAAAAGTCCATTTGTGGATTATAAATACGAATCTCCATTATGCCCTCGCATGTTTGAATCTGTAAGATATAGCTACGGTCATGTACTCTTCACCCGAGCCGGCACTATAACCGATATTATTGTTACCGCGCATCAGCTGAATGAAATCAGAGTCTTCTGTCAAATATTCATTGATCTCAGTTGTTGTACCCTCACGTGTAAGATATATATGTTTATTACCGGTACCTGTTGTAATAGTAACAACATCTCCAACTTGAGTTGTGAGTGGTTTAGTATTAGTACCAACTGTAATATGGGTATCAGATTCTACACGAATGATACTTGGATTAGTTACTTCACCTGAGCATGATATACGAATGGTCATACCGATATTATCTTCAGCGTAATCATTCACAATATTCTGTATTCTCTCTGCAGATTGATGACCAAATTCAAAACCATCACCTGTATCTTCAAACTCAAACTCAAAATCACTAACCCACGATGCCATATATACGGTTGTATCTGTAGGATCATAAAAGAATGGATCTGGACAAATCAGACTGATTATGTGATGACGAGCATTATATAAACCATCGGATTTCATACTCTCAACATAATACTCGATCACTCTTTGATTTTGTCCATTCTCAGATATTTCAAGTAGACCGATCTCGTTTTCTTTGAATAGCTGATTAAGCATATTTCTATCTTCGGGATAGTTACCATCGTCTTTAATAGTCAACACTATATTACGATATTTTGCAGTACTACCTTGAAATTGTGCGCCATCGATCATCGTATTTTCTGAGACATGAACATTATTGAGTGCGTCATAAATACCATCTGCGCTTACGAGAATGAACGGAGTAAGATCACGCTCTGTAAATCTCATTGAGATTCCATCTTTATTTGTACATCTTATAATTCTATCTGCTGCCATTATACTGTCCTCAATCTAAGTACCATCTCACGATTGGCATTTCGAGTTTGTCTTGCGATCTCAGAAGGATTTAATTCTCTCGGACTATTGATCGTAAGGTACTGATTAAATCCACCCGTATATCCCATGTTATTTGCTACAGTCGCAGTTTCAGCAGTCCTCACATCTGACATTACTGAGCTTATATCAGGTATCATATTAGAAGTAATGCTATCAATAGCATTATACACTACATCGGCATTATCTGTAATACCTTCTGCAATACCGGCAGGAATCCATCTACCAACCTCATCGCGAAATACTCGTGAGGGAGATTTGATCTTAAGATTTTCAGTAAAACCATCAACCAGACTTTTACATAAATCACCAACCCAACCGGTTAAATCACTCCACGCGTTTTTGATGCCTTCCCAAAGACCGCCGACTATGTTGCTACCGATGCTTAGCATCTTTCCTGGTAGATCATTGAATCCTTCAATAAATCTGTTCTTAAACTCTGCAACTGCTTCTTTTCCACTCTGTACAAGTTTGCTACCAAACTCTTTTACTTTTGCAATTACATTCATAAGTAAAATAGTCACCTTAGCAGGTAGTTCATACAGCAGAGTAAGAATCTTGGCAATAAAAGCACCGATCCAATAAGCCGCTTGTTCCGGAAGTTGAGCAAGCCACTCTTTTACCTTTGTGATGAGATTTGTCATTAACTCTCCAGTTTTAGATAAAAGTTCTGATCCCTTTTGTACGATCATTGCTCCGATCTCAGTAATTATCTGCACTACAGCATTGATAAACTCAGGAAGATTTTCGATGATCGCCTGTATTAATGCGATATTGATCGTTATAATTGCTTCAATGAGTAACGGTAAATTGTCGATCAAAGCAGTCACGATACTTGTCACTATCTCAGGAAGTTTCTCAATTATAACAGGAAGTGCCTGTATGAGACCTTCAGCTAAGCCAGTCATCAGCTGTATTGCACCGTCTATAAGAAGATCGATGTTGTCTATCAATGTCTGAACGATTTGCAATACCACATCCACGATTGTAGGAATCAGAACAGGAAGCATCTCAGCGATACCATTTGCTAATCCTACGATTATTTGTAATGCACCCTCAGCAATAGCAGGAAGCGCTTGTAAAAGACCGATCAACAGTTCTTGAATTATCTGAACAGCTGCATCAATTATAATATCAAGGTTATCAAGAATACCCTGTCCTAACGCTTTGAGCAACTCCATTCCAGCTTTTACAGCATCAGGCAACATTTCAATAACCATATTTAAGCCATCTGAGAGTATCTCGCCAAAAGCAGTCATTGCACCCTCAAGACCACCTTCTTGAAATGCTCCTGTAAGTTTTGACAATCCATCTGTACCAAAGTCAACAAACTTCTTCAGACTGGGAGAAAGTTCATCAGATATTGCGATCTGTGCACCTTCTAGCGCTGACTTGAAAAGGGTTACGCTACCTGCAAGATTATCTAATTGGGTCTTGGCCATTTCTTTAGCGGCACCTTTTGAATCATCGATTTTTGCGCCCAGCTCATCCCATCTTTCTATACTGGTATCAAGTAATGCATTAACTGCGCCTATATCCTGTTTATTAAAGATAGTATTGATTGCGGCGGCTCTATCTGCAGTACCAAGACCATCTAAAGATTCTCCTAATTGCATCATAATATCTTCCAATGGAAGCATATTACCTTGTGCATCAGTAGTCGCAACTCCTAATTCTTCTAATGTAGTAGCAGCTTTATCAGTCGGAGCTGATAACGACAAAACTACATTACGTAATTTTGTTCCAGCTTCGGCTCCTTTAATACCATTATCTCCTAAGATACCGAGTGCAGTATTAAGTTCTGTTGTACCACCAGCAAGGGTCTTTGCAGTACCTCCGATCGTAAGAATGGCCTCTCCTAATTGCTGAACGCTTGTGTTTGAACTGCTCGCAGTTTTAGCTAACTGATCTACAAATTCGTCCATTTCGTCCATTTCAAGGCCTAAAGCGGATTGTGCATCTGTTACCATATCAGAAGCCGTTGCTAAATCCATAGCGCCTGCAGATGCAAGATTTAAGACATTAGGTAACATGGTCATCGATTGATTGGCGTCATATCCAGCCAGAGCCATGTAATTCAATGCGTCAGCGGCCTCAGTTGCTGAAAATGCCGTAGTTCTACCCATTTCTTGAGCAAAATCACGTAACTCGCTGATCTCATCAACCGTCTTACCCATTGTAGCTGCAACTTGTGACATAGATGAATCAAATGTCATACCTGTCTTTACAGAAGCTGCACCAAAACCAACGACCGCTGTGGTTGCTGCACCGACTGCCGCCATACCTACTTTTGCAGCACTCGCAAGACCACTACCTAATTTTGATCCTGCGGATTTTGCACTATCGAGACCTTTATCATATTCACTTGAATCAAGACTTAGTTTTGCGAATAGATCAAAAACATTAGTAGCCATATTTATTCCTCAAACTTTAGCCCGGCGCGTTTCATAATATCAATGGCGATATCATCACCTGAACGCGTATCGGGTACTTCGTATATTGATGTGATCACGTCAGTATATGATTTACTCATATACTTTTGTTGCGGAACAAGTTGTAAGCACTTAGAAACATAAATGCGGTATGCCTCCTCACGATTGTATTCGTCAATTCGTGCTTCGACATACCGCATAAAAGGCTTTATTTCGCGTCTTCCTGTGTATTCTCCGTAGGCGAGCCAGAAGATTCGTTGTCCGTCTCGGCCTGTTCCGCATATGCGAAAAAAGATTTAATCTCATCATTCTGTCCGATTTCCGCAAGTAGATTTACAAGCCTTAATACCACATTAAATCCATCTATTGGTTCCGGATCAATTCGCGTAAGAATCTCAACTGCTTCTTTCTTATGCACTTTTAATACCTCTTTTGCAACCGTTATTTTCGGTTTTCCTGATTGAACTATTTTTCTGATCTTATTATCAGTCAGAATAACAGTTAAAGGATCAAGTAGATCAGCCCATAACTCAAGAGCTTCATCATCCTTATAATCAGACAGTTTTTTCATAAGATTAAATCACCTCCAGTTTTTATTACGGTTCAGGAGCAGCAGTTACAACAACCGTGCACGTATCAGTATAGGTTACACCATCAACCGTGATGCTTGCCGTTATGATTGCATTACCTGCAAGCTCACCACTTACAACACCGCCACTTGTTACAGTAGCAACAGAATCATTTGACGAAGACCATGTTACAGACTGTGCTGCAGGAATAGTCGTTGCAGTCAGAGTTACAGTCTTATCTTCCTCAACTGTTGTAGAATGTGTGTTAATCAAAACGCTAGGCTTAACCTCTTCACCACCCTCACGAATGTAAATCTCATAAGGAACTTTATCCTGAGCATTCATTGAATAGTGACCAGTAAATGTAAATGCGAACTGACCCTTTGCTTTATCACCAGACTGAATCTGGAATCCGCCAGTATTCAGAGCATTGATCATCTTGATTGCTATGAAACCAGCGTTATCGCCAGTATTTACATCTGAATAATCACCGATCCACCAAACATTTATAAAGTCGGTAGTAAGTAGATCATTTCTCGGAATAATATGACCTGAATCTTCACTATCAACATCTGCGACTGCAGCAAGCATCTTTGCGGTATCAGGTGAAAGCGTAACAAATGTACCTGACATTGTTACTTCATGAGAATCAAGTTTCTTAAGCTCCATCATATTTTTAGGACAGTTATCGATATCATCACCAAAGTCGGTATACTCTACACTATCCTGAAATTGAACACCGCCAGTAGTTGCTCCAAGCAGGTTACCGATCACTCCTGTAACAGGATCGAACCCATCAACAAGAATACCAGCATTCAGCTGTATCTGCTCAAAAGCAGTAGCGGGAATCTGTGTGTATTTCATGCCAATTTCCTCCTAATCTAAAAATTCAACTGTTATGTTTAATATGATTCTTCGTATCATATTATCGCTTGGATCATCTAATCTCTGTGCCCATGGTGTTGCTTTCTGAATCCACATTGCACCATCGTCATATTTGATCATGCGACCCCCGCGCGTAATGAAATTCGCAATCTCTTGCTCTTTTCCAGTGATCTCACTCCAACTACTTGAACGGTACCACAGTGAGGCTGTTTGTACAAGTACATTACCAAAATCGCTATCTGATACCTCATAAGTAATATATGGAAGAGCTGTATTATCAGGAACGGAATACTCATCATAAGCTTTAAGATTAAATCCATTCCAAAAAGTATTAAGTGCCTGTATCTTATTCATAGCTTCCATTCCTCTGCGGAATATTGGCGCATGTTCAGAGATGCTTCTTCAGGAGTTTTCTTATCATCTGAATCAGATGTAAGTCTGAATATCTTCTTATCGCTTTCTCTTCTTAATACTGTATGATAATCTAATAACATAGATTTTTTTACAGTTAAAGTATAAGCAGAAGTAACACCAGCCGCTTGAGCGATCTTCATTTGAGTAGAATTATCAAATACGATCGCACCTTGAATAGTAGCTCCATCTGTCCATTCTGTAGTCACACCACCATATCCGTCATCGACTACTGACTTATTAAGGATCGTAAAATCTTCATATGCGCTCTCAAGTAAACTCATAACGCATTTATCCTCCTATAAGCTTTAAGTCTTGATGCATATTGTGTTTGCCAAGTCGGTACAGAAGATGATCCACTCTCAGAACTTCCTCCACTCGCTTTAGAATAAGAATATCCGCCAAATGATTCACTTGTAAATGGAGACATATTTACAGAATCAACTCCACCGTTTTTCTTCTGCCATTCTTCGATCTCTCCAACAAGTGCAAGAAAATCTGCAGGTACTGCCATGAGCCATAAAGCACCATGAAAATCCTCATCTTTCAACTCAAGTGTATCAGCATACTGATAAACGCCATCATTGAACACACTGCCAACAATACGAAAATACTGATCTTCTTTGATCTTATCAAGAAAATCAGTATCGGTGATTTTTCCATTAGAAATCGTAAAATCACCGATCAGTCTCGGCTGATTCCTGTTGAAAAAGTTATTAATTTCAAGGCATACTTCATTTAACATCATTTTTCTTACGTCCCTTTTTGGGTTTATCTGCAGATACTTCTTTTTCTTCAGGCTTTACTTCGGCAATAACTGCTGTACCTCTTTTGTTATCACTGGATAACAATTCTGCAAGTCTATCTTTATCAGGCTTATAGCCCTTGCGGGGGAATTGATCCCCCGCATTATACTTGTGATTGTTGTCCTTAAGGTCTACAAAATCAGCAATGGCTTTGTACATATCTTAAACTCCTTCTGCAAGAGTAAGTCCGCTCAGATCGAACAACTGGATATTCTTATGTCCCAGATTGTCGGCCTGAATAACCTTAAGCTTCTGGCTATCCTTATCAGTGATCTTAAATACGGCATTCTTATCACTGTCAAGAGTCTGAGGAGCCATTCCGCTCGCGCTGTTGGTAAGACCAACCTTAACATTTGCATAAGTAAGACCTGATGCAAAGTTATCAAACTTGAGTGCTAAGAAATAACCATCTCCTGAAAGAGGACCTGCAGGTGAAAGACCACCCTCAATAAATGCAAGTTCGCCTGTAATCTCACTGCCGGTAACAGCTACGTCGCTCTGGAAATCACTAGGATGTAATTCAGTCCAAGGATATGAGGCATCAGCTGCATCGGGCGCTACAGTGAGATCAGTTAAAAAGAATCGTCGATGGTGCCCTTAACAACACCACCAGCATACTCAACCAGGAATTGAATACCATCCATAACCAGAGACTCGATCTGTGCTCTCTCAGTATTCTGAAGACCAGAACTGATTCCGATATAACCAAGCTCATCAGCGGTAAGTGAGAATGCATCAGCGACATCACCATTCATGGTGAGATAGTACATGATGAAGTTCTCCTTAGCAGTTGCGATGAATGTGCCCTCAGTAACTCTGGAGCTCATGATCACGGTACCAAGACCAAGGAAGTCCTCAATATAGTTCATACCGAATGCATTCTGAACAGTGATGCTTGCCTTACCAAGGTAATCGGCAACATCGAGGGGATTCAGGAAGTAAACTGCCTGAGCAGTATCATCCTCGAACAGGACCTGAAGCTGTCCCCATGCTGCGGCAAGTGCTGCCTGAAGACCTGCGCCAGTAACCTCAACTGATCCAGTAATATCTCCATTAAGGAAGCTAAACAGATCAGCTCTGATGCTATTCTGAACAAGGCTCAGAAGCTTTGCATCAGTATCTCTTACAGCGGTCTGATATCCGCTCTTCTTTATTGCTTCTGCAGAAACGCCCTTGCGCCACTTCTTAAGAGTGATCTCTCCGATAGGTGTTTTCTGCTGCTCGATATGTGACAGGGGAATGATCTCACCCTCACCTACTGCACCATTGTTCACAAGCTCACCAGTCATGGTGTAGTAATACATTGTAGTACCTTCCATCATGGGAATCTTGCGGGTAACACCGAGCACCTCGATCAGCTTTGCGAGGCTTTTGTGAGTAAACTGTTGTACAAAATCAACTTCACGAACTTTCTTCATGTCAGCTGCTTTTGTAAGATTGTCTAAAGCTGCCATTGTTTTTCTCCTCCATTTTTAATTAAAGAATAACTCTTTGTTATCAAGCATTGCCTGCTGTCTCTCAGCAGTGTCCTTGATCTTCATGATCTCATCTTTCGACATCTTTGACCCGCCAGTATTTGCAGGTGGTGTTGCTGTCTCAGCTCCACGTTGTCCTTCAGTTACGATAAAATCAGCCCACTCATCTTTGATCGCATTTATAAGATTCTCTGAATCTTTTGCGTGACCGTCCCCATCGATTTCTACCTTGGACAGATCAGAAACTTTCATGATCGAATCAAATCTCTTTTCAGAAATACCAGCATCCTTAAGAAGTTCTCTGTACGCCTTTTCTTTAGCAGCTTGAGCTGTTTTAGCATCTATATCTGCTTTATAATTAGAAAATTCGTTCTCAACTTCTTTGAGTTTCTCCACTTCTTTCTTAGCATCTTCGAGCTCTTTCTCTAATGATGTAAGCTTTCCGCTTTCGGCTTTATACTTTTCAGCTTCGGCCTTGTAAGAATCTCTCTCGTTGGCAATTTCATCGATCGTACTCTGATGAGCATCAATGATCTGAGAAATCTTGTCGTCATCAAGTTCCATTGCCTTCAAAAACTTTCGCGTCAATGACATGTCTATTATCTCCTTTGCTTCGGTGTCAGTGCTTTGACATTAGATTTTTGTAAATCATGAACAGTGCTTTGTCCACTACGTTCATTATAATGTGGTAATGGAAAAAAATAAATATTAACATTTTTTTATAAAAAACTATTTACAAACTAATGGAAACATGATAATATTAATAATGTAAGGAGGAAAAACAAATGATCAGAGTCACACTCACAGGTAAAACCTACGGAATCAAAGAAACTCTTAAAGATCTGAACTTCAGATATTACGGCAAGATAAAAGCATGGATAAGAGATTTCAAAGATACTGAGGAAACCAAAGCAAACGAGCTTGCAAACAGATGGAATTCCGAAGGAGTTTACGGAAAAGTAGAAAAACTATAAATCACAGGTGAGGCGATAACACCTAAAACACCAGAAAGGAAAATATATGACAACAAGAATATATAAAGGCTTTACAATTACACATTTACATGGTACATCAACCTTCAAGATCTATTTAGATGATGTTTTTATAGCGGCAAAAAGTACATTAGCAGATGCAAAAAGATATATTAACATGTTAATATGAATCAAGAGTTAAAGGAGGTAAATAATATGTACGGATTAGAAGCATGGGAAAACGAGTTATTTGATAGATACAATAGTGAAGGTCATCAAACTGAAGAAGAAATATGGGCTGATATATACGATGAAGATTTTGCGAGAATGGAAGAGGGATCTGAATGATCCCTCTTCTTTTATTATGATTTAAGCGCAGCTTCCATTATTGCTTTATAGTGATCTCCATGTTCTGCTGCGGCATCTCTTAAGAAATGTCTTTTACCACTCTCGTGAGTATAATCACCATATTCAACATAAACACCGTACTTAACATTGGTACCAATATACACCGATCCTTCTTCCGGTACCGCTCGCATGGCCATATCTTCAGCGCTTGCATTTTGTCCAAGTCTATCATTGCCACTTGAGTGATAATCAATTGTTGCACATGTAATACTATTACGTAATCGACCCGTATCGACAGGGCAATCATCTTTAGCATAACCTTCAGCCTCTTGTCCGATCGATTTAAGAGCTAACTGGACTTTATCACGCATTGCTGCAATGATCTGATCAGTATGATCATTTTCTATTTTAACACTTACTACTTTTGGCATTATTTTCGCCTTCTTTCTCGTTCTTTTTCTATCTGTTCGTCATGAATAGTTCTATCACGACCATACTGTACTCGTGATATTGATCCATCACTTCTTTTAAAGCCGATTATATGCGTACGCATCGAACATCTACAATTATATACTTCACTAGGATCACCTCCCGGATCACCAGGACACTCTAAACCATTCGAAAACTCTTCATCAATACCTACTTCTTCACCATCGATTGATAAGTGTGTACTTCTCGTACGGCTATCAGCCGTTGCGATCCATACTTTATTCTGAACTACGCCCTGTGATGCCAATTCATTATAACTATCTAACCGACCTGCATTTTCAGCACCTGTAACCATAGTCCTAGCATTACGTATTGCTGATTCTTCATTTCGTTTAATTAAACCAGTAATCTCTGCAACTGTTTTTCCGCTAAAGTCAGTTTTAGCTGTTATTTCAGGTAATATACTATCTGCAATCTCATCAACGCTATCACCATTAAGCAACCCTTGCAACAGCTTACTACTCATCCATTTGGTATTCCAACGCATGTCCTTATCAATATCAATGTGCTTATTTGGAAGCTGTATATTACCATTACGTCTTAAACGATCAACAGTATATTGATCTATGAGATTAAATGTGATCTGATCTTCAGCTGTCTTATATTTTGGTTTCGCCATTTACTGTGATCCCCATTTTTTTACAATCTACTGCTACCTGATTATAGTTGATCATATATATCTCAGGCATTTCTGTATTTATAAGATCAAGTGCTTTCTGATTGACATCTGATATTATAATTGCGATCTCATTGATCAATCTTTTATACTCTTTAGAATATAAGGTTAATTCTTCTACTTGATCTATATAGATTTTCTTTAGCTTTGCTTTTACAGTTTCATCTTTCTCATTCATATATGCATCATACGCATCTTTAGTATATGCATTGACCATATCCATATACTCATGATAACTTTTCTCTATACTTGAAAGCAAAGGATCAGTGATATATACTTCATTGACCCTTTGCTCTAAATCTTTCAATATCTTATTAGTCTTCTGACGTGCTTTATCCATTATCTACCACTCAATGACTTCATAAGTTTATCACGATCAAGCTGTAACTGTGATCTGATCTGTGTGATCACTTCATTTACTTCAGCTTTTACCTGTTGCTTCTGTTCATCAGATAGTGAATCAAGTTTTGCCGATAATTGATCAAGTTTAGCTTCTATATTCTTTATACTAGCCTGTGCCGCTTCTGATGTACTGCTTGATGCAGTTGCTTTAGTTGATCCTCCAGTACTTGCTTTAGTTGCGGTACCTTTACTTGATCCTCCGCTCGCTTTAGCTGATTTACCAGATCCACTACTCTTTGCTGCCTTAGCTGCTTTAGGTTGTGCATACTTACTATCAGCTTTGAGTTTATTTATAGCATCAGATGCTTTCTGTTGATACTCGCGTCTGATCTGATCTCTTTCTTCATCAGTCTTCGCATTCGCTAAAGCTTCATTCATCGCTTTCTTGATCTTTTCTTTGATCAAGGCGGCTTCTACTTTACCAGCTTCATTCAGACCTGAGCTTGATAATCCTATGAGGCTTGTAGTCTTAGCTTTAGTACTAGCTTTTTTACTACCTTTTTTACGACCTTTCTTTAGTCCCTTTTTTCTATATTTTATATAATACTCATGCGCGGCCACGGGATCATAAGCCATATCAGATACCTCCTATGATTTCCTCAAGCTTAGCCAAAAGATTCTCGATATCAGCTGAGCCTTCATCTTCAGTCTCAAATTCTTCATCTTCTAATACTTCTTCCTCTTCATCAAATATCTCTTCTTCATCTTCAAAACGATCGGCTTCTTCTTCAGTAGTTCTCATCAATATCTCATCGATCTCATCTATGTTGAGGAATGGCAAATGCTTAAGTACTGTCTCATCATCGAGATACTCACTTGCAGCAAGTACCATATTTGTTACTTCAGCTTGATTTGTAGTCTTACGTCTATGATATGTAGGTGAATCTTCTATTCCTATAAGCTGAAGCAAGGCATTTATGGCTTCTGTTACACAATACTCATAGCTATCACATTTAAGTTCAAGATTCTCATACGCACTCTCGATCGCTGTCGCTGTAACATTACCTGCTGACACTTTATCAGTATCTAAGGCCATTGCATCTCTATATAAGCTATCTCTCAGATCTGCTAGTCCAGCTTGTCTTGCTTGATACGGTACATCCATCGTATGTGCTTCTGCATTTGCACCGTCTCCGTCAATGATCGCTGCTTTAACACGCTTCATCTGCTGCAAGAACTTTGCAAGATCAACTTCATCCATGCCGCCTGCATTCTGAATGGTCCAATATATTTGACTTGCATCATCAAGATCATTTGCGAGTCCTGATTGAATCAGATCATAACCATCTATTTTCTCACGAAGTCCGACGAGTTCTGACTGATGCTCTCTATTTGCCCATAACGGTATGATCGGGAATCCAGGATAGTTTTCACCATCTATGATCTCAGTACCATCAGCAGGTGTTGTGGCTGTGATCTCAATATATGGACGCTTTTGTTGTAATACGCTTCCATCACCATCTTTCCAAATATATTCAGTATACCCATCAGGCTCATATAATGTAGCTCTAAGTGGTTTATTGACTGCTACTTGCCAGAATCGTATGCCTGCATGAAGTCCACCATCTTCTTCTCCAAATAATGGCACAAACTCTGTAGCCTTAAATACTTCAACATGATCCAAATTAAAGAACATGAATGACACAGCACCCCACAATGCATTCTCACCGGCATTATAGAGTTCCTTATCAAACATGTCCCCGCCTAAGCGATCTTTTGTCGCATCATCATTAAATGTTACGCCATCACCTAAGAGATATGAGTTCTCTTGGCGTACAAATATCGGGAAGAATCCATTACAGAATTTGTAATTTGCACTGAAGTTATCCGGTACGATCTCACCACTCATCGTGTATAGTAACTTCTGATATTTTAAGATCGTTGTATTACGCTTTCTGAAATAATCATATCCAATCGCAGCTTCTGTATACAATGGACTAACTTTATAATCTGAAATAGCACTTCGAACAAACTCCATCTTACTATTTTCAGATTCAGATTTAGATATTTCTTGTAAATCTTCCCAAGTTTTCATATATTCCTCCTATAGAAACATGAGACCAGACATCTCTTCTTCTGTACGTACTTTCGTACCCCATTTCTTACGTATCAATGATGCTAAGCTATCAGGACAGTCATCATGCTCAGCATCTTCATTATAATCACAAATCTGATTTATGTAATCATCATCGGTACCTGTAACAAATATAACATCTTTCCAAACGGCTTTAAGATATGTTGATATTTTAAGGTATTTATTCATATTTTCATGATATGCAATCGATCTTACGCCCTTTTTCTTAAGATCCTTATTAAGATAACCTTTATCACCGTTAGTCTCATTATACAACTTATTACACATAAAATCACGATAATATTGTATACATTGATCTTCTACATCATCGACATGCTTTCTCCAGCATTTACCTAAGACGAAGTATTTAGGTGATCCATCTATAAGTTTCTTATTGATGATCGTAAATGCGGTCCAATCTTCTCCACCATATGCAGCATCGATATGAGCATCTCCTTGTCTGATCATCTCTGGATCTGCACCCGTTTGAGGGTCCCAGAATAGCACATCATCGCTTGCAATATGTTTAAGCTCATAGTTCGCAGCAAATAAAGATGCAGTCATGCTGGACCTGATCGTCTCTGCTTCTTCATCACTAATGATCCCCGTAGATTTCCAATCCCACTTTTCAGGATCAGGCATCAAACTAAAAGCATCATCTTTGTGCCATGGCGTACCAGTATTAAATATACGTCCGCCTCTGTTTTTTATATTCTGAAGCTCTTGATAGATGATCTTAGTGTGATCTCTTTCAGCTTTACTGATTCGATCTTGCACATTCACTATATCATCGGTAAATATTATATCAAAATGCTTACCAGTAAGTGATGCACCTGTTCCTATACCAACGAGTTGTGCGGTACCTTTAACATCAGTCGTAAGATTTGTAGTGATCTCAGTCGCATTAGCCACAAGTAGTTTCAGTTGTATTCCATAAATGGCCATGACAAAAACTTGTGTATGCGGGTCCAATAAAATGTTCTGAACCTGTTTTATGATCTCCTTAACATCTGAATCTGTTTTACGCATAAATAATATGCGCTTATTCGGCAATAATATGATAAGAAGCGCCAGAACCACTGA
>RHMF01000636.1_pt1 | contig 20914 bp, 19 predicted proteins | sample 5365151 | NCBI WGS metagenome assembly RHMF01 (sample SAMN10266501, study PRJNA497801) | feces metagenome | isolation source: feces | host: Bos taurus | place: China: Prairie of Fairy Mountain | collected 2017-08-14 | reverse complement strand
GGGATTGAAGTTTAAAACAAACGATGTGAAAGAATGGTTAGACTGTGGAAATCCTGCGGCAACGGTTGAAACTTGCGGAAGAGTGTTAGAGTTGAAGACAACAGAGCGTGGGTGTTATGAATTAGGTGTTATGAATTAGCAGAAGAATTATTGGATGAATACGTTATAGAAGACAATACTTTGATTATTCAACCTGTTTATATAGGAAAAGGAGCAGTAATTAAAAACTCTATCATAGGACCACGTGTTAGCATAGGAGAAAACTGCAAAATAAACAACTCTTGCGTAAAAGACTCTATGGTAGGCAAAGAAACCGTAATAGAAAACGCTATTTTGAAAAATAGTATGATAGGTTCATTTGCAAAAATAGAAGACAAAGAACAAGAATTGAACTTAGGAGATTATAGTTGTATAAATTAATTAACAGATGAAAAGTAGCGGCATCATATTAACATTATTGTCTATAATTATTTGCTTATATTCTTGTAAAAATCAAGAAAAAGCAATTAAGCAAAAGCAATTAAGCAACCTAATGATAACGACATTAAAGTGGCACAAATGGTTATTGATGCCGCTACTCAACGTGAAATTGGTAATATAGAAACAGCCTCTTCTATATATAAAGAAATCATTAAACAACAACCCGAAAATTCACTTGTATATTACCAACTCTCTTCCATAAATTATGAACAACGAAACATAGCAACAGCCATTGAATACAACTTAAAAGCAATAGAATTAAATCCAAAAAATCATTGGTATCGCACTCAATTAGCCGAAATCTATCTTCAAACAAAACAAATCGAAAAAGCGGCAGAGCAATATCGTGCTATAATAGATTTACAGCCAAATGTAACAGAATATTATATGGAATTGGCGGGCATTTACGCAGATGCCAATATGTTTGATAAAGCAATAGAGATTATAAACTTGCTTGAAAAAAGACAAGGTGTGAATGAATATTGCTCAATGTCGAAATACAGAATCTATAAACAATTAGGAAAACAAGAAAAAGCCATAAAAGAAATAGAAAACCTTTGCAAAGAATATCCAAGCAACATATCATATCTATCAACCTTAGCACAAAATTACTTATCAAAAGGAGAAGACAAAAAAGCCTTAAACCTTATGAAAAAAGTAGAAGAAATAGATTCTAATAACATAGAAAACATAGTTGCTTTATTAGAACTCTATTACAAAAAAGGCGATAGAGAATACGCAGAAGTCTATATAGATAAACTATGTAGGAATACGCAAATGAATTTTGAAGAAAAAAATGGATTAATCCTAACTCTATATCAAGAAACAGTAGATGAAGACCCACAAACTCTAAAAAACTATATGAATCACTTGGAAACAATGTCAAAAATGTATCCAGAAGAAGGACGTTTGTGGCAGTTTCTTTCTATTGTTTATATGAGAACATTCAGAATGGCAGATGCCTACATAGCATGTAAAAAAGCAGTAGAATATGGAGTGAACGACTTGGATTTATTCAAAAACTGCGTAATAGTTCAACAAATAAACGATAACCCAAAAGAAATAATCGAAACTTGTGATAAAGCTTTGAAATACTACCCACGAGAAATTATTTTCTATATCGTAAAAGGACATAATCTAAATGCGATAGGCGAATACACCTCTGCGATAGAAGTATTTGAAAAAGGCTTTAAACTAAAACCAAAACAAAACGATCATTTAATAGACCTTTACAATGGTTTAGCAGAGGCACATTACAGAACAAAAAACTATGAGAAAGCATGGAATTTCTTTGAAAAAGTTTTAGAAATATCTCCAAACGATTTCCCAACTTTAAACAATTATGCTTATTATCTTTGCATAGAAAAGATAAATCTTGACAAAGCTGAAGAAATGTCAAAGAAAACCTACGATGCAGAAAGCGAAAACATAACTTTTGCTGACACTTACGCTTGGATTCTTCACACAAGAGGAGAACACCTTAAAGCAAAAGAAGTTTTAGACAAGTTTTTAGATTCAAAAGATAATTGGAGTGCAACCGTACAAGGGCATTACGAGGAAATTTTAAAAGCTATAAAATAACCTCATCATCAACGGTTATTACCCTTGTTTGATTTTCCATTACCTCTATTTTGATTTCTGTCATATCATCAGGTAAAAGCGGAAGAATGTTTTCACACCATTCCATAAAGCAATAGTTTCCACTATAAATATAGTCATCAAATCCTATATCTACCGCTTCTTGAAGATTTTTTATCCTATAAAAATCGAAATGATAAATAGTGCCTGCCTTTTCTGAATAATATTCATTTACTATTGCGAAAGTTGGCGAACAAACATTGTCCTCTACTTCTAAAACCTTACACAAAGATTTTGTAAGTGTAGTTTTCCCTGCCCCCATTTGCCCATTCAAAGAAAAATGTCTTGCATTTGGAAAATCCTTTAAAATACTTTTTGCAACCTCATCAATACAAGACAAGTCTGTAAGCGTATATTGTTTTTTCATTTCTTTCTATTTGTTTGTCAATTTTATGAAAGGAATCATAATTTCTTCCATTGAAATACCTCCATGTTGGAAGGTATTCATATAATATTGTACATAATGATTGTAATTTGTAGGATATGCAAAGAAATCATTAGAACGAGCAAAGATATATGGAGAAGAAATATGTAGTCTTGGCAAGAAAAAGAAAATATCCTCAGGATTCTTTACATCAAACACTTCCTTAGGATTATAATCCATAAGTTTACCAACCTTATATCTTAAATTAACAGAAGCATCTTTTGTTGAACGAATTTTTATAGGATTGTTTATCTTTACTGAGCCGTGGTCAGTTGTTATGAAAATATTTACCTTCTTGGAACTTAAAAATTTTATGACTTCCAAAAGCGGTGAGTGTTCAAACCAAGTTTTTGTTACACTTCTATATGCTTTTTCGTCCTCTGCCAATTCTCTAACTAAGGCAGAATCTGTCCTTGCATGAGAAAGCATATCTATAAAGTTGTAAACAATTATATTTAATTTGTTTTGTAAAAGGTTTGGTAAGTTATCTATCATCTTCTTACCATAATTCATATTCAAAACCTTATGATAAGAAGTCTTTATATTGAGATTATGTCTTGTAAGATTCTTTTGGAAAAATATGTATTCGTTTTGGTTTTTCATTCCTTCTTCATCTTCATCTATCCACAAATCTGGATAGGTTTTCTTTATTTCCGAAGGCATTAATCCCGACAAAAGTGCATTGCGAGCATATTGAGTAGTAGTTGGAATTATGCTATAATAAATATCTTCGTTTTCTACTCTGAAATATTGTTCAATCTGCGTTTGCAATGCCTTCCATTGGTCAAAGCGAAAGTTATCTATGATAATCAAGAAGTTAGACTTGTCATCTTTTTTCAAAGCGGGAAATAATTTTTCCTTTAAAAGCGTATGAGAAAGCAAAGGAATATTTTCGTTTTTCTTTACAATCCAATCCACATAGTTTTGTTGGTAATATTTTGAGAACTGATTATTCGCCTCTTGCTTTTGTTGCTTTAAGATTTCAAACAATCCCACATCATTAGATTCAGCAAGGGTCAATTCCCAATATACTAATTTTTTATAAAGCTCTATCCACCAATCTAAACGCTCTTGTAATTTCATTCCTATTTGACGAAACTCTTGCTGATAACTCATTGTTGATTTCTCACTCACAAGACGTTTTGTCTCTAAGTGCTTTTTCAAAGTAAGTAAGATTTGATTTGGATTTACGGGTTTGATAAGATAATCCGAAATCTTCGAGCCAATAGCCTGTTCCATAATCTGCTCTTCCTCACTCTTTGTAATCATTATTATAGGAAGTGCGGGATAACGCTCCTTAATGATATTCAAAACCTCTAAGCCCGAAAGCCCAGGCATATTCTCATCTAAAAAAACTATATCAATATTTTCTTCTGACAAAATATCCAAAGCCTCATTACCATCTATTGCAAGCGAAAAGGCGTAACCCTTCGTTTCAAGAAAGAGAACGTATGGCTTTAATAAGTCAATTTCATCATCTACCCAAAGAATCTTAACCATATTCCAATACTTTAAAATATAGAATTAGAACGTTACTTTATGGGATTTTGTTATAAAAATATCAAGAAAACTATTTAATAAAATTAGCTATTGCACTCTCATCTATATTGATAGACTTGTACAAATCAACAACCTTTCCATTATCCAAAAGCACGATAATAGGTTGTCGTCCCTTTGTTGCAGAAAGGAAAAGCAAAGGAGGGACTTTACTTGTTGGCAATAATTCAGCACCCGTTTCTTTATAAAAAACATCTATGCTTTCGGGTTTTCCCCAAAACAAAATAGCAAATTTTTCTTTCTCTAACTTATGACGCTTTATCATCACGTCTAATTTAATTGCTGTACGTTTACAGTGTTTGCAACCCGTAGAATAAAGACACAAAACCTTCTTTCCTTCTTTTAGATTCATACTTTGAACACTATCCAAGCCCAAAAGCATTTCAAAACTTTCCATATTCAACTCTGCCTGTTTGCCATAAAGTTTATGAACTATCACATCAGGAGGTCTTACTATGAAAGAGGTTGCAAGAGGCAAGAGTAAACAACCTGCAAGAATGAATTTTGCAAATTTTGTTTTCCAACCCTTTTCAAAAAACAAGCCTACGGAAAGTGCAAGCAAGATAAGATTTTTTACTATCGTTTGAGAATCCGATAAGATAAGCACCTCTCCAAAGCAATGACAATTCTCCGCATCTACCTCAAAGAAAAGGGGTTTCAATAAGACATATATCGTAAAGAAAGCAAGGCTTCCAACTGTCAGCCAACGCGATAGTTTAGGATAAATGCCAAGAATTAACATCAATCCTAAACATGCCTCACAAGAAATAAGGATTCTTGTAAGAAAATTGGTAAGATTCCAAGAAAATAACTCATGTTCAAATACGAACATATCAAATGCTTCTATTGAGATATACTTTGTAACCGCAGAAGCAACGAAAACTAAACCAATAATTATTCTTAGTATTAGTATTACTAAGCCTATTTTCTTGAAATCCATATTAAACTAAATCTCTACGCAACTAAAAGGATTATTTCCGAACTCTGCTTTTTTAGCATCAAACATTATATCAGAGCAACTTCCTGCCCAATCATAATATTGGTATGTTTCATTTCCGTATGTACAACTACAATCTGTTGTTTCTGTACATGCTGTAAAAATTGCACAACCCAAAACTACTGATAATACTACTAATATCTTTTTCATTGCTATATCGTTTTTATTTAAAAAAAAGGAATACTCCTTGAAGAGTATTCCTTAATAATTTCTCTAATCTATGGATTAGCGTTCTACACAGCTTAAAGTTATTCCTAATGCTTCAGCGTCTGCTTCTGGATATAATTCAGCCCATTCGCCAGTTAAGTCAGCCCAAGTAACTTGGTCGCAAGTACCTTGGAAATCTACTAATGTTGCTGCTTCTTCTGTGTATAATGGATTGCTAATCATATCTGTTGATGCTGTACAATCACAATCTGAAATTGGTTCACATGCTGCGAAAGCTAAGAAAGCTCCCATTAAAACTAATACTTTTTTCATAGCGTACTAAATTTATTTTTTTAATTAACAATTTCCCTACTCTATTTTTAAGGATTTTCGGTTCTTCCCCGTAAGATTTCCTCTTACCGTTGGCAAAATTAAGAAAAGAAATCTAAACTACAAAATTTTTTCTTTGATTTAGAAAATTTTTTCTTTGATTTAGAAAAATATCTCTTTGATTTAGAATTTTTTTTCTTTGACTTAGAAATGATACATCAAAGACAGATTTATGTAATGATGATATTGAGCATTACTTATCTTTACATCATAATTAAATATCTCATATTCACCAGGTCTAATGCTTATAATTGAGTAATTATATGTAGCATCTACTGAAAAATGTTTTGAAAAACTATAGTTTACCCCACCAGATATAAGTAGGTTTACCGCTCTAAAAGGATTTTCCCCTAAAATTTCTATTCCTTCTGCTGTGGTTTCTTTATCATAAATTAAGACAGAAGGGATTAAACCCGCTTTAAAATCTATTTTTTCAGAAAATCTATATCCTGCATACAAGCCCCAATCAATGTAATTGGTTGTTAATTCCACTTGGTCAAAGTTTACGTTTTTGCTACTTGCAACTCTACTGCCTTTCATAGTGAAAGATAAATCTGTAAAGAAGAAAACCTTATCGTTTATATCTCTTTCAACAAAGGCTCCTGCTCTTAACCCAATTTTATTGTAGCCCGAAATTCCGTCTCCATCAACTTGCGAAGGCGTAATACCAAATTGCAATCCTGCACGAAAGTCTTGTGCCTTTACAACAAAGGGTAAAACCAAGACAATTAAACTTATAATTAAAATTACTTGCTTTTTCATATTACATTAATAAGAATGGGTTATGTGTTTTTTCGTAATCTACTGTTGAATAAGGACCGTGTCCCGGATATACTTTGGTTTCTTCTGGAAGAGTAAGGATTTTTTCTCTTATGTTAGAGAGTAGCAAATCTAAATCACCTGTTGGTAAATCTGTTCTGCCGATTGATTGTGCAAAAAGTGCATCTCCTGTTATCACATAGCTTTCTTCTGCATTGTAATAGCTCAAACTTCCTTCGCAATGACCTGCTGTGTCAAGGCATTCTATCTTGCTGTTTCCAAATTCTATTACATCACCTGGCATAATGGTTTTTATTTCTACGTTGTTTATATCTCCAAGTTCAAATCCCATCATTGCTGCTTGGTTGTTTGCAGTATTGAACATTCTTACTGCGTCTATGCTCATTGTTATAGGCAAAGAGAATTGTTTGCAAGCAAATGCGACGCCGCAAAGATGATCTACATGTGGGTGAGTAAGCAATATATGTTTTACTTTTAAGCTATTCTGTTCTATAAAGTTGATTATTTCTCTTTCTTGTAAGGCTCCTTGTGAGCAAACATCAACTAAAACACATTCTTTTGTTTCATCAAATAATATATAACTGTTTACTTCAAAGTGATTTTGTGGTATGATTTCTATCATGGTTTATTCCTCCATTGTTTTTGCGTTGTTCCAAATTTTATCCATTTCTTCAAGTGTCATTTCTTGAAGTTTTTTGTTTTGTTCTTCTGCTACTTTTTCTATGTATTGAAAACGTTTTATGAATTTACGATTTGTTCGTTCTAAGGCGTGTTCGGGTTTTATTTTTAAAAAGCGTGCATAGTTTATTAGTGCAAATAAAACATCTCCAAACTCTTCTTCTATTTTTTCTTGCGAATCTTGAGCTTCTACTTCGTGTTCTAATTCTTGCAATTCTTCTTTTACCTTATCCCAAACTTGTTGAGGGTTTTCCCAATCAAAGCCTACGCCTGCTGCTTTTTCTTGTAATCGGTACGCTTTTATTAAAGAATCTAATGCTCTTGGGACTCCTGAAAATACGGAGTTTCTTCCCTCTGTCATTTTTATTTGTTCCCAAGTTTTTTTAACATCTTCGGCATTTTCTACTTTGACTTCTCCGTAAATGTGTGGGTGTCGTCTTATTAGTTTTTCGCATAGGGAATCTATTACCGATTTTATGTCAAATTCTCCTTGCTCACTGCCAATTTTTGAATAGAAAACAACGTGCAAAAGCAAATCGCCAAGTTCTTTTTTGATTTCTTGATTATCGTTCTCCTCAATTGCTTGTGCTAATTCATAGACTTCTTCTATTGTATTGGATTTTAGACTAAGGTTTGTTTGTTTTTTATCCCATGGACATTTGCTTCGCAATTCGTCCATTATGGTTAATAGTCTGGAAAAGCTTTCTTGTGCTTGTTTATGTTTGTTTTCTTCCATTTTTTATTCCCAATTATTGGCTATTCTTATGATTTCATCTACGTTTTGTGCATTCATACATTTGAAATGCTTTTTAGGACATTGTTTATAGCCTAATTTACTACACGGACGACAAGATAGATTTTTCACTTCAAAGTTGTGGGTTTCAGCTTGTGAGTTTTCGCTTCTGTAAGGATACATTCCAAAATCCATAACAGTGTTTCCCCATAGGCAAATTATGTTTTTGTCTAAGGCAGATGCGATGTGCATAAGTCCTGTGTCGGCAGTAATTACACCAAGTGAGTTTTTGATTAAGGCACTGCTTTGATTGATGTTGTATGCTCCGCATCCGTTAAAAACTTTTGAGCCTATTTCTTTTTCAACCTTAAAGGCCTTTGCGTAATCTGTCTTATCGCCTAAAAGTATTATTGGTTTGTCTATTCCTTTGCATATTTGGGATAAGATATTCAAAGGCATTTGTTTTGTAAAGTGTTTACTTCCTACTACGATTGCGACATATCCGTTGTGAAAGTCTAACGGCAAGGCATCAGGTGATACAAAATCTTCTTCATGTAAAAAGAAATCTAATCCCTTATTGTCATTTACTACTCCTAATTTGCTTGCGGCTTTGAAATATCTATCAACTATGTGAATATTTGGTAGAGAATTTATTTTAAGTTTTACAAGCAATAGCTTTTTTAGGTTCAATTTAGGAAAGGCTTTGCTTTTTACTCCAAGCATTACCTTTATTTTTAAGGTACGAAGGTTGTTGTGTAAATCAACTATGTAATCAAATTTGTTTTTTCTTAATTTTCTAAACAAATCTGCATCTTCTAACAAATGTATTTTATCAATATATTTGTTGTTTTGCAAAAGTGAATAGTTCGATTTCTTGGTTAAGTAATGTATTTCTACATTTTTTAATTGCTGTTTTAACGCTCTAACAACGGGTGTGGTTAAAACTATATCTCCTATTGAGGAAAATCTTATAATTAATAGTTTCTGTCGTTCCATTATCCTACACTATTGTCTAAACTTATAGATAATAATTTTTGTGCTTCGACTGCAAATTCCATAGGCAACTTATTCAACACTTCTTTTGCATATCCATTAACGATAAGTCCGATTGCACCTTCTTGACTTATGCCTCGCTGACGACAATAGAAAAGTTGGTCTTCCGAAATCTTTGAAGTAGTTGCTTCGTGCTCTACAATTGAAGATTGATTATCTACTTTTATGTAAGGGAATGTGTGTGCTCCACACGTATCTGTTAGCAATAGCGAATCACATTGCGAATAGTTTCTTGAATTTTCAGCCAATCGATTTACTTTTACTAAACCACGGTATGAGTTTTGACTCTTTCCGCTCGATATTCCTTTACTTATGATTGTGCTTTTGGTGTTTCTTCCTACGTGAACCATTTTTGTGCCTGTGTCGGCTTGTTGATGGTTATTTGTTACTGCAACTGAATAAAATTCTCCTACGGAATTGTCGCCTAATAACACACATGAAGGATATTTCCAAGTGATTGCCGAGCCTGTTTCTACTTGTGTCCAAGATAATTTAGAGTTACTACCTTTGCACATACCTCTTTTTGTTACGAAGTTATAGATTCCTCCTTTTCCGTCTTTATCTCCTGGATACCAATTTTGAACTGTAGAATATTTTACTTCGGCATCTTTCATTACTACTATTTCTACAATAGCGGCATGCAGTTGATTCTCGTCTCTTTGTGGTGCGGAACAACCCTCCATATAAGAAACGTATGAACCTTCATCAGCAACAATGAGCGTTCTCTCAAATTGTCCAGAGCCTGCTGCGTTTATTCTGAAATATGTTGAAAGTTCCATTGGGCAGTGCACACCTTTTGGAATATAACAAAAAGAACCATCGGAAAATACTGCTGAATTAAGTGCAGCAAAGTAGTTGTCGCCAATTGGAACTACGCTTGCTAAATATTGTTTCACTAAGTCTGGGTGATTTTTCACTGCCTCGCTAAACGAACAAAAGATAACACCTGCTTTACTTAATGTATCATGAAATGTTGTCTTTACAGAAACCGAGTCCATTACGGCATCAACCGCTACTCCTGTTAATCTTTTTTGTTCATCAAGAGAAATACCAAGTTTATTGAAAGTATCTAAAAGTTCAGGATCGACCTCATCAAGACTTTGCAATTCTTTCTTTTTCTTAGGTGCAGCATAGTAGATTATATCTTGGTAATCTATTGGCGGAATGTTAAGATGAGCCCAATCAGGCTGCTTCATAGTGATAAATTTCCTATAAGCCTTTAAGCGAAACTCTAAAAGCCATTCTGGTTCTTGCTTTACCTTAGAAATATGACGAATAATATTTTCGTTTAATCCCTTTTCAATAAATTCGGTCTCAATATCTGTAACGAAACCGTACTTATAATCGTTGTTTGTTACGTCTTCTATTATATTTTTATCCTTATCCATATTACAAAAGTACAACTTTTGATTCAGTTTGCAAAAATAAGAAAAGTTTATTTCCTAAGAAAATATTTGATAAAGGTAAACGTTTCTAAGAAAACAGCGTAAAAAGGAATATTATGGAACATAACACAATAAATACTCTTCTAAAGAGAAGAACAATCAGAAAATACAGCGAGAGAAAAATAGAAAAAGAAACTCTTGATTTAATTCTACAAGCAGGAATTAGAGCTTCAAATTGTGGAAATATGCAAATTTACAGCATAATCGTAACACAAAAACAAGAAAATAAAGAAGCACTTTGCAAACTTCACTTCAATCAACCTATGGTCAAAGATGCCTCCGTTGTTTTGACAGTTTGTGCCGACCTAAATCGTTTTCACAAATATTGTGAACAAAGAAACGCTCCTAAAAGTTATGATAACTTTTTGTGGCTCAATGTTTCAACAATAGATGCTACGATTTGCACACAAGCAATGGTTAATGCAGCAGAAGAATTAGGCATAGGAGCTTGCTATATTGGTACAGTAAATTATCAAGCAAAAGAAATTGCAGATTTATTACATCTTCCAAAAGGAGTTGTGCCTGTAACAACTATCACTTTGGGCTATCCAGCAGAAAATCCTCCTTTGACAGAACGCCTACCGTTAGAGGCGGTTGTTCATTACGAAGAATATGAAAATTATAGCAAAGAAAAAATTGAAGAATTGTATCAAGAATTTGAACAACTACCTCAAATAAAAAAATACATAGAAGAAGCAAAACAAGAGAATCTTGCACAAGTATTCACAAACGTGAGATACACAAAAAAAGACGCAGAATATTTCTCAGAAAAGTATATGAACTTCTTGAAAGAACAAGAAATGATTTAAGATAATAAGATATGAAAGCAAGAGTAAGCATAATAATGGGCTCAACATCTGACTTGCCCGTAATGGAGAGTGCAGCGAAATTTTTTGATCAAATGGAAATTCCTTTTGAAATGAACGCCCTTTCAGCACATCGCACACCAAAAGAAGTAGAAGAGTTTGCTACAAACGCACACAAAAGAGGTATTGAAGTAATTATTGCAGCGGCAGGAATGGCAGCGCATTTACCTGGAGTAATTGCCGCAATGACACCACTACCTGTAATAGGCGTTCCAATCAAAGCCTCATTAGAAGGAATGGACGCAGCACTTGCAATGATGCAAATGCCTCCTGGGATTCCTGTTGCAACAGTTGCAATCAACGGAGCTTTAAACGCAGCAATTCTTGCCTTACAAATACTTGCCACAGGCGACAAAGAACTACAAAACAAAATGATTGACTACAAAGAATCTTTAAAAGAAAAAATTGTAAAGGCTAACAAAGAACTTGATAACCTATCTTACAAATTCAAAGTATGATAATAATAGGAATAACAGGCACAATAGGAGCAGGAAAAGGCACTATTGTAGAATTGTTAATTAAAAAAGGATTCAAACATTATTCAGTAAGAGATTTTCTTGTTGAGGAAATAAAAAAACGCGGTTTAGAAATAAATCGCAACACTATGACCGAGACTGCAAATTCTTTGAGAGAAGAATTTGGTGCTGATTACATAGTGAAAACTATTTTGAACACAGCAATAGAAAACGGTGATGACTGCATTATAGAAAGCATACGCAATGACAAAGAAATAGAATTGCTAAGAAATATTCACAATTTCTATTTGTTTTCAGTAGATGCTGACATCAAGACACGTTATCAAAGAATTTCTCTTAGAAAAAGTGCTACAGATAATGTGAGTTTTGAAACCTTTGTTGAAAACGAGCAAAGAGAAATGCAATCAGACAACAACAATACACAAAACATTTCTATCTGTATGCAAAAGGCAGATTATCGTTTCAACAATGACAAAGATTTAGAACACCTTTCCGCACAAGTAGAAGAAGTTTTAAAACAATTAGACAAGTTTAAACGCCCCTCATGGGACGAATACTTTATGGATTTAGCAAACACAGCTGCCAAAAGAGCCACTTGCGATAGAGGAAGAAGCGGTTGCGTAATTGTAAAAGACAAACAAGTACTTGTAACAGGCTATGTAGGAGCGCCAAAAGGCTTACCACATTGCGATGACGTAGGACACTTATTTAAACAAATGATAAACGAAGACGGAAGCATTAGTAACCATTGCGTAAGAACAGTTCACGCAGAACAAAATGCGATATGTCAAGCAGCCAGAAGGGGAATAGCATTAGACGGTGCTACACTTTATTGCAGAATGACCCCATGTCGCACATGTGCAATGATGATTATCAATTGCGGAATCAAAAGAGTAGTTTGCGAAAAGAAATATCACGCCGGAGCCGACTCAGAAAAAATGTTCGCACAAGCAGGCGTTCAATTAGACTTCTTTAACGAAGAAATTTTAAAGTACGACAAACAATAATTTTCTCTTAGCTTTAGAAAAATATTTCAAAGAAAAAAAATTTTTTTTCTTTGAAATATTTTTCTATCTCTTTGCTATGGTACAGGGTCGTAGCCACTTCCTCCCCATGGGTGGCAACGAAGTATTCTTTTTATCGCTAAATACAAGCCTTTAAAGGGACCATGTTTTTTGATTGCTTCTATTGCATATTGTGAACACGTAGGAGTAAATCTACATGAAGGGGGTTTGAGAGGAGAAATCGCTACTTGATAAAATCTTATCAAGGCTAAAAATACAAAAGAAAAGACTTTCTTAATTGTTTTCACTAAATATCTTTTTTTCTATTGTGGAAAGGATTTCTTTAACCTTTTGCTCGGTTAATTTATAATCAGGCATAGTTTTTGAAACCAAAGCTATGCTTATTAATAATTGTGAGGAAGATTTAATTATTTTTGTTTGGAGTTCGTTTTTGTTTAGGCGATATGCCTCTCTTAATAGTCTTTTTGCACGATTGCGATTAACTGCTAATTTTTGATAGCGTTTTGGAGCAACAATTAGCACAGACATTTTAGGATTGTCATTATTTTGCTCCTTATTGTAAATAAATCTTACGCTAAAAGGATAAGCCATAAACTTATCTCCTTTAGCGTATAAATTTTCTATTTCTTTTACGTTATTAATTCTTTCTCCCTTCGGGAAATTATTCATCTTGGGTTTTAGATGTTTTTTTAGTTGTTGTTTTTTTAGCGGTAGTCTTTTTAGTAGTAGTTGCTTTTTTTGTAGTAGTCTTTGTTGTTGTAGTTTTCTTTCTTGCTTTAAATTCTGCATCTATTGCTGCCATCCATTCTTTTCTTTCTTCCTGAGTCAATGACAAGAATTTATCTATCGCCATTATCATTGAAGGAGCCTCTTTTGTAGGAGCGGGAATATATGTTTTAAGTTTTGCAGATTTAAGTGCGGCTTGTGTTGTTGTTCCAAAGGCTGCAATGAAAATATCCTCAGAGGTAATTTCTGGAAAACTTTGAACAAAAGATTTTACTCCGATTGGGCTAAACATAGCTATCATATCAAATTTCTTAATATCTATGTTAGTTAAATCTTTCGTTTCAGAACGATACATAACTGCCTTTGTGTAAGAAATTTTTGCAGCGTCCAATATATTAAAGTACTCAATAGAGGAATCTTCTGCACAAGGAATTATGAAATTCTCTTCTTTGTGTTTTGTTATCACCTCTACTAAATCTTTAAATGTTAATTTACCATAAAATATTTTACGTTTGCGATATTGAACGTAGTTTTGCATATAATTAGCAACAGCCTCTGTTATGCAAAAATACTTCATTGTTTCAGGAATGTTTAATCTTAACTCTTTTGCCAAACGGAAATAATTATCAACAGATAATTTACTTGTGAAAATAACGGCACTATAATCTAAAAGAGAGATTTTGAAATCTCTAAACTCTCTATTGCTAATTCCGACTACGTCAAAAAATTTATAAAATGTAAATTCAACTTCGTACTTACTTGATAATGCTTTGTATTGGTTCTTCAACAAATCTGTTGGCTCAGGTTGAGAAATTAAAATGTTTTTAATCGTTCTTTCTATCATAAATTTCTTTGCTATTTTCTTAAGAAATCAACCTATAAATTAACAGTAAAGGTAAAATTTCAAGGGTGCAAAGATACGAAAAAAGATAAAAATGAAAAAATTTCGGGAATTTTATAATTATATAAAGGCCTCTTAACGCTCTGAGAATCGTTACAAAAGCAAACAATGACAAAGAAATTATCAGCAATGTAAATTTGTATTGTTCTGTTGTAAACATAGATGCAAAAATAGGTAAAACAAGTAAAATAGAACTAAAACTCATATAAACTAATAGGTTTGTTATGTAGGTATTTACTTGATTGTTGCATCTGAAAAGAAGTCCAAAAAATTTAATCAATAGAGTTTTCACAACAAAGAACACAAATATTCCAGCAAGTGAAAATAAGTAAAATTTAATATGCCCAAATTGATTAATTTCTTCTGTGAACCAAAATTCAGTAGCCGAATATGCTAACAAGGAAATTATAGGAAAAAATAAAAACGAAGAAACTAATACGAGAGGATTACTTGATTTGTTGAGTATTTCAAAGGATTTTAAAGACAAACAAGAATGAATGATTTCAAAACATCTGAGTCTAAAAAATTTAAAGCCAATGGCCAATAACGCAAAGAAGAAAACAACTATTGAAAACGTCCAAGTTTGAGAGGATTGCGTTAGTGGTCTTTCGTGAAGCTGTAAAGGTTTATGTAAATGATAGGTTTTTTCTTTTAAAAGGCTTTCTTCCAAAACGGGTTGTGGCAAAACCTCGTTTAATGTTTGGGAAGTATATTCCATAAAACCATAATCCATATCAGCATCTGAACTAACAACGGTTGAATCCTTAAAAATATAAATAGGATTCATTGTTTTCAATTCCGTTTTCGTAGAATGTGCCGATATGGATATGGTATCTTGCATCTATTATTCTGCTATAACTAATTTTTTAGACAATACGATATTATCTTTAATTACATTTATGTTGTAAACACCTGCTTCTAATTGGCGAATATCTATTTCCACTTGATTAGATGAAGCAGTTTGATAATATCTCATTCTTCCATTAAGGTCTGTTATAGTAATTTGACTATCTCCACTTAGATTAGTTAATATTACATAATCCTTTGCAGGATTAGGATAGATATTAATATTAGAAATTGCCATTTGGTCTTCCAATCCTACGCAATAAGCAGTGTGAGGCAATCTTACATCATCTATTCTTGCACAATCCTCTCCGCTTGATTGAGAACGGTCTTTACTATATTCCCATTTCAAAATATGTTCTCCCGCATTTAATGTATATTTCTTATATTGCCATTCTGTATTACTTGTTCCTGAAACAGACAACTTAGAAGAACCATCTATATAGAAGCGGAAATAATCATAATTTGTTTCAGATGATACTTTATAGTAGAAAGAAACAGAATCTTTCAACATAGTGTTTACTCTAATTGTAAGACTTGTAACTCCATCATGGTCAATAACAGCAGAACGAGCAGAGAATGTTCCATTATTTGCCGATGTTGAATCTACAAACCAAGGAGCAGAAGAATCCATTTCCCATGCAGTAGAAACAAACTCTCCACTTTCAAAAGTTTCTATTTGATTTGAAAGATTTATCACGTATGATTTTGAAATCATATAATAACCAGAAGCATAATCCAATGTAAAATATAAAGAATCTTGTTGAGAGAAAGTCTCATCACTAACATTCATTGTAAAGGATATTTCACTATCTGATTGAGGAGCGATGCTTGGAACCACAATTGAATTAGAACTCAAAGTAACATAGTCAGATATTTCAACAATATTTAGACTTCCTTCTGCAACCTCAACACTACCTTTATTGCCTAAAGACACCCTTACAAGTTTACCCTCAGCAACATCAGAAATCTTTATAGATTCTATTGTTAATTTAGGAGCTGCTACTTTTTTAGACACATTCTTTGTTCTTGAATAGTCATTGCCTTCCACATTTGCAACAAAAGAAACAACAGAGCCTTCAAATAATCCATCATTTACTTTAATCTTAAAATTATTTGAAGATTCCACCTCTCCATTTGCTGCAATATTTCCAAGCGATTGAGTAGATGTTATTATATTTGCATTGTTTATATCATTTAATGTAACTACCACATTTGACAATGCTTGATTTCCTACATTTTGAGCCTTGAAATTAAAATAATACTCTTTTGATGGAGTTAGTTTTGATGTTTCTTGCATTGTTTCAACATCTACAAACGACATATTTTTAAGAGTTATGAATGCAGCATCACTTGGAGAAACAAGCACTGAATCAATATATGTTTTATAGAATTGATTTGTTAAAACCACTTTAAGATATGTAACATCATTTATTGGTTCAAAATCTATAGACACCGCACCTGTTTCATCAGCTTGCGCAGCACCTAACAATTCTCCATCAATTGATAAACCTACGTATGTATATGCTGGTAAATCTGTAAGACTCAAATTGTTTTCTCCTAAATTAATAATTCCAGGTAAATCAACTTCAAAATTTTCTCCCACACCCACATGAGGAATTAATGAAGGATCTCCTAATAAGGTATATATTTCCCAATAATATTCTGAAAGGCTTGAACCAGAAGTTTCAACTGCTAAATTTCCTCCTATCATTATTTCTCCTGCACTCACGTATGTTTCGCCAAATGCCTCACCATGAGTATGGAAGAATCTATCATAACTTCCTAATCTATTGCTATTGTAAGAAGGATTTAAAGTTACGCTCTTTGCTCCTACAGCCCAATAAAAGTCCTCACTCCAATAAGTATAGTTTGTGCCACCTATAACTCCTATCGCACCTTTATTATCCTCTCTTAACAACTTTTCTCCAAAGCATTCTGAAACATCAAATTTGCTTGACAAACAACAGTTATTTATAAAGAAGCTACATTTATCTCTATTAGTCATTGCAGCAACATTTGTCTTAGTTAAAGAAGGATTTGACCAACCTGTTTCATCGCAGTGAGCAGAATAATTTATCCAAGATTGACCTTCATTAATTTTAGATTTGATTTCAGAAGTATAATTAGCAGAAGAAGGATTATAGTAAATAGAAGTATCCATTCCAGCAAAATATTGCTTTACATAATTCAAATGACCATTAACACAAGTTGGAGCAGAGCCACTTGTTTCCTTTCCTCCAACCAAAAGAACATTATTTAAAAAACTATCATCTGCAAATTGATATTTCTCATACTTAATAGTCTTTTCTATAATTGCTCTTAATTGAGAAGCCGATGTAGCAGACATTCTTCCATAGAACAAATCTGGCAAAATATCATTTGTAAATTCTGCATAATAAAGGTCTGTTGGTTGGCTATCGTTTGCATAATACATGTGAACTCCCTCACAAGCAGGCACCTGTCCTGTATCACCACAAATCAAAAGGTAATCTGCCAAAGCGCCATCGCTATTGTCCCAAAGATTTTGTAAATAATTTCTAATAGCTGTTTCAGTTGTACCAACCTCATCAGTATAAAGTTCTATTATTTCAAAGCCTTGTTCTTTTTTCCATTGAATGAAAGCCTGCAACTCTTCTCTAAAAATAGGCGATGAAAGAATAATCATTTTAAAAGGCCTATTCATAGGAGAAGAAAACGAATTTGCAGAAGTCGATTTATTAAAATTAATTACTTTCTTTCCTAAGAATTGTTTAAAACTCTTGCTTAATTTATTTCTTGTCTCTTGTGTCTTTTCGTAATCTGGATTTAGATAAGATATTTCTACATCTACTTGTTTTATAAACTCAATTTGATTAGCCGAAGGATTGTATCTAACAGGGCAAATACTTACTCTTGCCAATCTAACACCGTTCATAACTCCCAAAACCTCTATTTGAGCAATATCTGTTTCGCCAAAAGAATTACGAGAGTAATAATCCTCATTCATTTCAAAAGGAATCTCCTCATTTTGCTTTGACTGAGAAAGCTGAGTTGGATATATTTTAAATCCATTTTTAAGATTTATTGTTTCTTTTGAAAGAATTTTTTGACTTATAACAACATCTGAGCAAAATGGAATCTCTATCAAACAGTTGTAAGTTGGCAATTCTGCTTGTCCAACCTTATGAGAGCTCAATAATTCTTCTCCCATATTGATTTTATAGAACGTTTCACCATTATGAGTTATGGTTTCTAATTCCAAATCATTGAACTGTTGAGAAATAGTTATTCCCTTTGCATTTTCTTTAATTGAAGTAGTTACTTCATTCTTTACTTGTCCAAAACTAACTCCTAAAAACAGAGTTACGACTAATGATAAGATAATTTTTTTCATTACAAATTTTTTTAAACGAAGTGCCAAAGATACAAAAAACCTAAGAACTGAAAAATTTATTCTTAGATTTATTTTAGAAATGCGAAGAAATGACATAAAAAAATAAAGGTTACCGAAACTCAGTAACCTTTACTTTGTACTCCGTTTGTACTCCGGGCGGGACTTGAACCCGCACGAACGCAATGTTCACAGGATTTTAAGTCCTGCGTGTCTACCAATTCCACCACCAGAGCAGACCCTATCAAAAAAATCCAAAAAAACTTTTGGATTCTCTGAGCGGAAAACGAGACTCGAACTCGCGACCCCAACCTTGGCAAGGTTGTGCTCTACCAACTGAGCTATTTCCGCTTGATTTGCGACTGCAAAGATATGACCTTTTTTTCTAATGCCAAAATAATTTTAAATTTTTTCTAACATTTTTTTTATATCGTGCAGTTTTACAAGACATTCCACTGGTGTTAAATTATCAATATCAGTAGAAAGAATATCATCTTTTAGCTGTAAAAGTATAGGATCTTCGAGTTGTATGAAGCTTAATTGCATTGGTTTTTCATTAATTTTAGTTTTCACACTCTCTTGTATAGATTGTTTTGTTTGAGAGTTGCTTTCCAAAACTGCCAACATATTTTCCGAAGTTTTTAACACTTCTTTTGGCATTCCTGCAAGTCGTGCAACATGGATTCCAAAGCTTTTTTGAGAGCCTCCCTCAGCAATCTTTCTCAAAAAGATTACTTTTTTACCTTGTTCCTTTACTTTGACATGTAAATTCTTTACTCTTGAAAATTTTTCTGACAAAGCTGTTAATTCATGGTAGTGAGTTGCAAAAAGGGTTTTAGGACAAAATTTACTTTCATGCAGATATTCTCCTATTGCCCAAGCAATTGACACTCCATCGTATGTAGATGTTCCCCTGCCTATTTCATCTAAAAGAACCAAACTGCGAGGTGAAAGATTATTTAATATACAAGCCGTTTCGTTCATTTCAACCATAAAGGTACTTTCGCCTGCTGAAAGATTATCACTTGCTCCTACTCGTGTAAATATCTTATCTACTATTCCTATTTGTGCAGTTTGTGCAGGGACATAACTTCCTATTTGTGCCATTAAAACAATCAAAGCAGTTTGTCTTAGATATGCACTCTTACCCGACATATTTGGACCTGTGATTATGGCTATTTGTGAGTTTTCTTTGTCTAAATAAATATCGTTTGATATGTATTGAGTGCCTATTGGCAAGGTTTTTTCTATCACAGGGTGTCGCCCCTCTGTTATATTTAAGACATCGTCTTCACTTATTTGAGGCTTAGAATACTTGTTGTGTTTTGCCACCATTGCAAAGGAAAGAAGACAATCGATTTGCGAGAGAATATTTGCATTTTTTTGCAAAGGCTCAATCCAACTTTTTAATTTCTCAAGCAATTCATAGTATATGGCATATTCTTTCTTTGAAATAAATTCGGTAGCATTAAGTATTTTTGTTTCTAAATCTTTTAATTCTTCGGTAATATAGCGTTCGGCATTAGTAAGAGTTTGTTTTCTTATCCATGTTTCTGGCACTTTGTCTTTGTGAGTATTGGTTACTTCTATGTAATAGCCAAAAACATTATTATAGCTTATTTTTAAAGACGTTATACCTGTGTTTTCTATTTCGCGTTTAAGAATATCGTTGATTAACTCTTTCGCATCGGTGCTTATTCTGCGATAATAATCCAATTCTTCATCAACTCCAAGAGCTATTGTCCCTCCTTTTGAAATGTTATTCGGTGCTGTTGGAGAAATATATTTGGTTAGAAGTTCTATTAAGTCTTGACAGATTATTAAGTCTTGTGATAGTTGTTGTAAGTGAGAGGATTGGGAAGAAGAAAAGTTGTTTTTTATCTTCGATATTTCATTTAAAATATTTATTAGTGCATATAATTCATTTGGTTGCACTCTCATCATCGCTATCTTAGAGACTAATCGTTCCAAATCGCCAATAGAGGTTAAAGACTCTGCGGTGTTTTCACGTGAATCGGTGTTTTCCAGAAAGCTTTCCACTATATTCAATCGCCAATCTATTTGCTTTTTATCAATCAAAGGCAACACAATCCATCTTTGCAAGAGTCTGCTACCCATGTGTGTAAAGCAATGATTTAGAATATCAAATAAAGAAGTGCCATTGTGAGCATAAATTAATTCAAGATTCTTTATTGTGAATCCATCTAACCACATAAAATTGCTATTGTCTATTTTCTTTATGGAACAGATGTGATTCAACTCATTGTGCATTGTTTCTTTCAAATAGTTCATTATTGCACCAGCCGCAATAACGGAACTCTCCATTTTTTCAACGCCAAAGCCTTTCAAACTCAAAGTGTCAAATTGATTGTTCAAGGTTTC
>RHMF01000814.1_pt1 | contig 20938 bp, 18 predicted proteins | sample 5365151 | NCBI WGS metagenome assembly RHMF01 (sample SAMN10266501, study PRJNA497801) | feces metagenome | isolation source: feces | host: Bos taurus | place: China: Prairie of Fairy Mountain | collected 2017-08-14 | reverse complement strand
CATAAGTGACATATATACAGTCACATACAGAGCCATCAGAGACTGATTCGAGCAGATGTTGCTTGTAGCCTTTTCACGACGTATGTGCTGTTCACGTGCCTGAAGAGTAAGCACATAAGCACGCTTTCCGTCAACATCCTTCGTCGCACCGACGATTCTTCCGGGAAGCTTGCGGACATGATCCTTAGTACATGCAAGGAAGCCTACATAAGGGCCTCCGAAACAGAGAGGTACTCCGAGTGTCTGAGAATCTCCGCATACGATATCTGCGCCCCACTCGCCAGGAGTCCTGATGACTGCAAGTGATGAAGGATCGGAATACACCATCATAAGTCCCTTCTGGGCGTGTACAGCATCAGCAAAACCTGTCAGATCCTCGATGATACCGTATTTGTTGATACCTGGAACAAGAACGCCTGCCACATCACCTGCAGCAAGCTCAGCTGCCAATGCCCCATATGATGTAGCTCCGTCCACACATGGAATCATGCCGAGACGGACACCGTTGAACTTCGCGTATGTCTTCACAACTTTGATAACCTGAGGAAGAAGGCCCTCCGAAAGAAGGACTCGTGTCTTCTTCTTTGTCGCAGCCATTGCCATCATCATGGCCTCGGCAGCAGCAGTCGCTCCATCATACATGGATGCATTCGTGCAGTCCATACCTGTAAGCTCGGTAATCATCGACTGATACTCAAAGATATAGCGTAATGTACCCTGAGAAACCTCCGGCTGATATGGAGTATATGCAGTAAGGAATTCAGAACGTGAAATGATATGAGGGATAACGGCTGGAGAATAATGGTCATAGGCTCCAAGTCCGCATAAACAGAACAGATTGGTGTTGAATTCAGCCAATCCTTCGAAATACTGACGCACCTCATGTTCTGACATGGCATCAGGCAGGTCGTATTCATTGCGATAGATGACATCCTGAGGGACATCGGAGTAGAGATCCTCAAGGGACCCTACTCCGATTCTGTCCAGCATCTGGCGTATGTCATCTTCCGTATGAGGGAAATATGCAAAAGCCATATTGTGAGATTTATTCGTTAGCGCACATTTCCTCGTATGCAGCAGCATCCATAAGAGCTTCCAGCTCTGAAGGATCGCTCATCTCCACCTTCATGATCCAGTTTGCAAAAGCGTCCTGGTTGAGGAGTTCAGGAGCATCCTCAAGCTCTTCATTGATCTCCACAACAGTTCCCGATACAGGGCAGAAAAGATCGCTGGCTGCTTTTACACTCTCGACTGCACCAAACTCCTCGCCCGCCTCAAGTTCATCGTCAACCTCAGGCATATCCACATAAGAGAGGTCGCCCATTGCATGCTGTGCGAAATCGGTGATACCGATAACCGCTACATTACCTTCAACCTTCACCCATTCGTGTGACTCGCTGTAATAGAGTCCTTCAACTGTCTTTGCCATAATTTATTGTATTTTAATGATTGTTATTTCTTGTAATTTGTTTCGTAAAAACGACGCTTGGTCACTATGCCAGGGAAAACCTTCTTGCGGATACGGATCTCTACCTGTGTGCCGAGTTCCGTATAGGCCTTGTCAACCATAGCCACGCATACGCTACGGTCTGTAGAAATCGAGCGATATCCTGTCGTGACCACTCCGACCTGCACACCATCCACTTCTACAGGATAGCCTGCGCGAGGAATAGCCTTGTCCTGAAGTTCGATACCTACGCTCTTGCGTGTCAATCCGACTTCCTTCTGTGCTACAAGAGCATCTCGTCCTATGAATTCCTCCTTATCCTTGATCTTCGCGAACATTCCAAGACCAGCCTCAAGAGGAGTGATCTCGTCACTTAATTCATGTCCATAAAGTGGAAGTCCCGCCTCAAAACGGAGGGTATCACGACAACCAAGGCCGCATGGAACGACACCGGCCGCAAGAAGAGTATCCCACATTTCATTGATGACTTCATGGGAAGCATATATCTCGAATCCGTCCTCTCCTGTATAACCGGTGCGGCTGACGATCATGCGTGCGCCTTTGCACTCAGTCTCATAATATGTATAGAATGAGAGGTCTGCTGCAGGAGCAAGTCCGAGAGTCTCGACTGCATATTTCTCAGCATCCGGGCCCTGAAGGGCGATCTGTCCCCATATATCGGACTCATTGACTACATTCACGTCATAGCCTTCAGCCTGAGCGCAAAGCCATTCATAATCCTTTGCGATATTGGAAGCATTCACCACAAGAAGGTAGTGGTCCGGAACGAATTCCTTATACACAAGAAGGTCATCTACAGTCGTTCCGTTCGGATGAAGCATCATTCCATAAAGAATCTTTCCATCTTCCATTCCGGCGATATTGTTCGAGAATACATGATTCACGAACTTCTCTGCCTCCGGCCCATTGACAAAGATCTCACCCATATGGGACACATCGAACATTCCGGCACGATGACGTACGGCATTATGCTCATCTGTGATGTTTGTGTACTGGATCGGCATTATGAAACCACCGAAAGGGCTCATAAGAGCACCGAGTGCCACATGTTTGTCATAAAGACAGGTTTTCAAAAGATTTTCTTCCATAATATGTTTCAGTGTTATAATATTTCGTAATTTGATTCTAGTTCTTCAATACGGGAGATATCATCAGCTGTCAGATTCAGAGTCTCCTCACAGAAATGATCCAGAAGATAGTCTTCAAGCTTTTCTATGGAACCAATATCTGATGGATCAAGAAAAGTCTTCAGGTTTTCCACCCTCTGCCTTACGGATGCGATTCCATGGCGGACAAGTTTCTCGACAGGAGGCCTGATAGCCTCTTCCAATGCCGCAAAGTCTGTATCATATAGCAAAGTGCCATGTACGATGCTTCTGTCAGGCATCTGATGGAAGGCATTTCCACTCACCTTACGTCCCTCGACAAGTATATCGTTCCTTCCTGACTTCTCCGCTTTCAGTCCGATGAGACGGAGACATGAAGTCAATTTGGAAAGATATCTGTCGAAAACCTCCGAGACATCTCCCCTACGGGAGATATATGAAATCATGATGTTTCCTTTATCTGAATATACGCATCCTCCCCCGCTCTTCCTACGGACCACCTTGACATCATGTTTCCTGCAATACTCTAGATTGACCTCTGCTTCGAGATCCTGATTCCTGCCTATAATGACCGTCGGATCTACCCTCCACACGAAGAAAGCCTCGTCCTCCACATTTTTCGCCACGAATTCCTCCATGGCGAGATAGAAGGCAAGGCTTCTCTCTTTCCTATACGGATAAGGTAAAACGATATTCTTCATAAATGGTCTTAAAATCTCTCAAATTTATGAAAAATGATTCAATGTCGAGCCGATGAAAGAATATTTTTATAAACAAGTTATTCAGACCAATCAGAAAATGCATCCATAATCACTGTAGGACGTCCGTCTTCCGTAAATGCGCCTAGCTTGTACTGGGAAGGTTTGCACTCAGGTTCCCAGTAAAAGACTCCCTTGCAGCGGCCTCCAGTAGCGTTTATGGATTCCCTTATTACACGTGCGAGCTGACGGCGGCCCTCTTCAAGAACTTCAGGATCGGATTCATCAACAAGGAAACCGGTCTCGACAATCATCACATCACAGCCGAACTTTTCGCTGACATGACGGATATTTGCGATGCAGTCGGTAATAGTGGTCTCTGCATCATCACGGAATCCCCCTTCCATGGCCCAATACGGATATAGTGACATACCTATCATATCCCATTTTGCCCCGCCAGCCTCAAGTACGCCAAGATTCCAGTCATAAAGTTCCTGATCGAAACCGTTGTCCAGATGAACCATTACAATCGACTCAGGAAATACACTCTTGCAAGCATCATAACCGGCAGCGAAAAGACCAGCATACTGCTCAGGGTTTCTCACAGCATGTCCCATAGACTCGATGATCGTCGTATTTCCGTTTTCATCAAGCTCCGGCCAGCCATGCTCATTTGACCTTACACTCCAAAGAAAACCGTTCCTAGTCTCATTGCCTACCTGGACCCACTTGGGAAACACGCCGTTATCCTTCAGGTACTGAAGCACTTCCACTGTATGAGCAGCAAGATCCTCCTTCATCTGTTCATAACCATGCCCGCTCCATGATGCCGGTATGTTCTGCTTGGCAGGATCGGCCCACCAGTCGCTGTAATGGAAATCCATCATGATGGCCATTCCGAGCTCCTTTGCACGGAGACATTTCACAAGCAGGTCTTCCTTATTACACCAGTTCCCATGCGCAGAAGGATCGACCCATACACGAAGACGGACTGCATTGAGTCCCAATTCCTTCATGAGAGCGGTACATTCCCTCTCCTGACCAGACTTGTTATAGAACCTGTGTCCACTGGCCTCCATTTCTGTCACCCAGCTGATATCTGCGCCAAGCCAGAAATCGGGTTCCGTCTGAACATTTCTACAAGTGGACAGGCTGAATGCTGCTCCGATAGCAGCGAAAGCAAACAACAATAACCTTTTCATGTGCCGACTGATTAAAATTTCATCAAAAATAATAATTTTTTCTGATCTGCGGAATACGGAAACGGCATTATATATGTCATGACAGCGGACGTAGTGTATTATGGATCGGGCTTATGAAAAAGAATCTTGACATGAGAAGCATCTTCAGATGCATGATGGAAGACGGATATTATCCGACTTACGAAAAGAGGCATATACTTTTCGAAATCGGAGATAACACAGCGGTACTGGAGTACGAAGAAGGCATATTGGCTGTCAGGATATTCTTCAGCATAGATGAAGAAGCATACGATCTGTTTCTTGAAGCGTCAAACGCTACCATGATGGACACATTCATGGTAAAGCCGGCAATTCTGGACGATATGAAGAACATAATGTTCAGCTGCGAGATTCCATGTGACACAGCGAAGGAATTCAGGAAATTCCTCCCGCGCTGCATCGAGAGACTTACTGAAGCCCTGATGATGCACAAGGCCGAGATGAAGAGACTGCTAATAGCAGAAAATGTGTCCTCAGCAACGATCAGCGCAGCTGAGGACACATATATGATGTCTTCAAAAGGCATCAAGCCCTTATCATGATTACTTCTTTACCGGAGCTGGAAGAGTCTTGTTGAGAAGAATGCAGCCGAGTACAGCAGATATTACCGAACCCACAAGCACGCCCAACTTGGCCTGAGCAAGAAGTGCAGCGCCTTCAGCACCAAGGCCTGCATATGAAAGATCCGCAATGAACATCGATACAGTGAAACCTATACCGCAGACCACGCACACACTTGCAAATGCCTTCCATGTAGTGTTGGCAGGAAGCTGAACAATCTTCATCTTGATGGCAAGCCATGAGAATGAGAATACTCCGATGAACTTACCAAGCACGAGACCGAGCATTACGGCAAGACCTACGCCTGAGAAAAGGCTTCCGATGCTCATCTGAGAGAGATCGATACCGGCATTTGCGAATGCGAAGAGCGGAATCACGAAGAAATTGATGAGTCCGTGGAGATTATCCTCAAGATCCTGAAGAGGGCTTATCATCTTATCGGCTGCAGATTCGATACTCTTGAGGGTATGTATCTGGTCATTCGTCAGAACGATCGTATTATGACGTTCGTCTATGTCAATGACAGGAAACTTGCCGACATTTTCACGGATACGCTCAAGATAATGTCCCGTTCCTTTCTTAAGGGTAGCAGGGATACAGAATGCCGTAATCACTCCAGCAATAGTCGCATGGATTCCGGAATTGAGCATCATATACCAAAGAAGGAGTCCTACGATCACATAGAAAGACTTAGCACGGCACTTCATCATGTTTCCTATAACCATTACCGCAACACATACTGCAGATAGGATAAGGAATGTCACATCAATATGCGAAGAATAGAAAAGAGCAATTACGATGATACCGCCAAGATCGTCGGCAACTGCAAGAGCAGCAAGGAATATCTTGAGTCCGACAGGAACCCTTGTCTTGAATACAGAAAGCACACCTAAAGAAAATGCAATATCCGTTGCCATAGGAATTGCAAGACCACGTGTCATAGCAGGATCATTCGGACAGAAAAGCCAGAAAATAAGGACAGGCACAGCCATGCCGCCACATGCACCGATGATCGGAAGAAGAGCCTTTTCCTTTGTAGAAAGCTCACCCACGCGAATCTCACGCTTGATCTCAAGTCCTACCGAAAGGAAGAAGATAGCCATAAGGAAGTCATTGATGACCTGGCCTACATTCATTGTATGGCCATTATGACTGAAGAAATTGAAATTTCCGATCGAAAGGCTAACCGGATGCTGCCAAAGAGAGAAATACCAATCCTTGACTACCGGTATATTCGCACATATGAGCGCAAGGATGGTACACAAAATGAGTATAACACTCGAATTGACGTACTTCTTGAAAGTACTGATAAAACTGTAGTTTGTAATAGTAGTTGCAGGCATAATTCCGCTAATTTTTTAATGATACTTAACTTGCTATACTGCAAAACGGCCGCAAAGGTAGCCAAATTTTCCATTCGTTATCCGAAAAGATGAATTAATTTACCCTTGCGGAGGGAATTATGCCACAACATCAGCCCATAATGTATTTTCCTATTTTTGGAATCCTCTGGATAATGACAGACACAACAGCTACTGCCGCAAAGGATATGCATGTAGTGAGGATTATCTCTACCGGAGTCGTCCAGAAGCCCAGAAGCCCTTCTCCATCAGCTACAAACCAGCCATGTACGGCGCCACTTACCGGAACCAGTATGAGAAGATGAAGCAGATACATGCCATAGCTTGCTTTCGAAACAGGAAGCAGGACCTTGTTATAGAATTTACCGGAACAGCTGATCTTTTTGAAAAGAAGGATCCATGCTATAGTCATCAGAACTACGCCGATGGTATCATTACACCATGTCGTCTCCCAGTAAACAGCCATGGATACATTCCCTTCCACAGGGAAAATGCCACCGGAAGTTTCGTTGACACGCTTGAGGAATCCGAGGAATGTAATTGCGAAACCGGCAAGCCAGCATGGAAGGGCAACAGACAATGTCCTGCCCCATGAGAGTTCGCCGACAAATCTGCGGAAGTACAGGCCAAGAAGGAGATAACCGATGAAACCGCTTATATAATAGAACATGCCGTATGTATTCCAGCTGGCCTCACCCCACATAGGGTATAAAGCCTGTCGTGGGATTCCTGTAGGACCATATGTGACAGCAAGAGGATCGGCGGAAACCCAATCACGCAAGATCGGAATCATGGTAGAGAACAGCCAGATGCACAGATAGACCGTCAGTTCCTTCTTGCTGACTTTTTCAGCCCAAGGAGACAGTATAGGCATGAGAAGATATACACCGATGAGCATATATACGAACCAGAGATGGCCTGCAGAATAATTGAAGTTAAGAAACAGGTTCTTGATATTCGACACCGGTTCTCCCCAGACCATAGCATAGACCAGACTCCAGACAATGAAAGGAATCAGAATACGGACTGCCCGACGACGCAGGAATTCTCCAGAACTGTAATGAATAGGAAACTGAAGATAGCTTGATGCGACGATGAAAAGAGGCACGCATGCCCTTACGAATGAATCAAAGAAAGAAGACCAGAAAGCATTTGCTTCTGAAACTATGCGGGAGCCCTCACCGCCAAGATAGAAAGGTTCGGTTGCATGTACCATCATGACCATAAAACACGCCGCCACGCGCATCCAGTCTATCCATACTTCCCTTTTCATAGAATTCTGATTGATTTGTTCCATAGTATTAAATATTAGATTTCCAGACGAAATGTGAATTGATGGATTCTCCTCCATCGACAATTATTGATTGACCTGTACAGAATGTATTCGTGACTGTCAGGAAATATGCCCATTGAGCTATTTCTTCTGCCGTAGCCCATTTCTTTAAAGGAGTCTGTTCCATGATCTGTTCCCATAAGACAGGATCATTTATGACGCAATCATTCAAAGGAGTCAGGACTCCTCCGGGATCGAGACTGTTGCATGTCGCTCCATATCCGGCTATACGAAGAGCAACATTCTTAGTATAGGCGACAACACCACCTTTGCTGGCACAATATTCAGGAAATTCCGATCCCGTATGAGCACTGGCAGAGCCTATGTTCAATACCGAACGAATTCCTTCCCTGACTCCATATTTTTCAGTAATATGGATAAGGGCCTTGAGATTGACATCTATATCCTCTTCGTTCTGAGTACCGGCATTATTTATGAGGACATCAACATCTTTGATATCAGGAAGTGACTGATAATCACGTATATCACACAAGACATGAGTATAGTTGCCATGGGAAATGCTCTGCTGCTGTCTGTCCAGACCGATGACGGAATGGCCTTCCTGCAGAAACAATTCCGCTATCGCCTTGCCTATTCCCTGAGCTGAGCCTGTTATAAGTATATTCATAAATTTATCCGACTGTAAGTTTTGCAAGATAATCATAATGATCTCCCTGAGAAAGCAGCTCAGTCCTGAATCCGTTCTCCTCCGCATAGAATGCAAGGGTATCAAAATCCACATACAGCCAGTCGAACGGTTCGCCTTGCACCTCCTTATATGACATGCAGTAATCCAGCTGACCGTAATAATCATCTGCAAGGTCTATCATAAGGCTGCCGTCTTCCTCTTCGAACAGATAGCGCAGATCGCTGGAATCTATCAGAAGGCAGCCTCCAGGTTTGAGAATCTGTCTGAGACGTGCAAAGAAATCAGGCATATTATCAAGATTACCGATGATTCCCGTACCGTTCATAAGCATCAGGACCGTATCATATTTCCTGTCAAAAGCCTCATCATAAAAATCAGCCAGATATGCATTCACACCTCTTTCACGCATGACTGCAACTGAAAGTGGAGAAATATCCATCGCATCGGCATTCTTGCCCATTTTTTTCAGTGCGAGGCTGTGACAACCGCTTCCTGCGCCGACATCAAGAATATCGCCGTAAGCCTCCTCAAGTGCAGTCTTCTCCAATTCCGGCATATCGTCGAATTCACGGAACAAAGTATCTACAGGAATCGTATCATCTTCGAACATTGAAGATGATACGATCAAAGAATCAGCACAACCGTTTTTGTGATAATCATAAATAGCGGCGCCCATCGGGTCGCCTTCTGCGCGCAATATCATTTCTTAAGTCTTTTCAAATGCAAATATAATAACTATCTTTGTATTCTTGTGCTCTTGACAACCATCATATCAATTCTGCTTTCAGTTCCTCTTGGTGAAGAAGAACTGAAGGATACTTTATCATCTTCACTGATCGAAACATCTGTAAAGCAGGCTCTTCCCATCGAAAGGCTCGCATCTCCCGTTTCCGTGGTCTATCTTGACGAACTGGAGGAAAGAGGCATAGATTCGCCTAAAGAGCTGTCTTCAGTCATTCCCAATCTCCATATACCGGATTACGGTTCGGCAATGACGTCGTCCATCTACCTCAGAGGTTTCGGATCAAGGATGGAGAATCCCGTTCTCGGATTATATATCGATGATGTTCCTGTACTGAACAAGAACGCATATGACATGGAGATGCTGGATATCCGACGTGCGGATATATTCAGAGGTCCTCAAGGCACTCTTTACGGAAGGAATTCCATGTGCGGTGTCTTGTCTCTGAACACCCTTTCACCTTCATCTTATGAAGGTGTACGCGCCGGTCTTGAATATGGTTCAGCAAATTCCATAGTCGCACGGGCATCGATCTACCGTAAAGACGTGAAAGGCCTTGCCATTGGTGCAGGCATAAGCTTCAGACATTCTGACGGATTCTATGAAAACGCTTATACCGGCAAGAAGTGCGACCCTCTGGACGCGCTTTCGTTAAGGCTACGTCTTGAAAAGAAGCTACGACCTGACCTGTATTTCGAAAATATATTTTCTACAGGAGCTCTGACTCAGGGTGGCTGGCCATACAGACGCTATCTTCCGGAAACCGGAGAACTGCTTGAGACCTCATACAATGACAAATGCTCCTACAAGCGATTCAACCTTACGGAAGCTGTGAAACTAAGGCTTGACAAAGATGAATATACATTGAACAGCATTTCTGCAGTCCAGATTCTGCTTGACAGAATGGATATGGATCAGGATTTCACGACACATTCGATGTTCACATTAGGACAGATCCAGAGGGAAGGAGCTTTGACTCAGGAAATAATACTGAAGCCCAAGAGGGATTGGAAAAAAGAATGGTGGGACTGGCAGAGCGGTATATTTGCTTTCTGGAAATTCAACAGAATGTCAGCGCCGGTGCGCTTCAAGCAGGACGGAATCAATGACCTGATTTTAGGAAACGCAAATGCAAATATTCCGGAAGATGTATCCGGAGGCTATGATGCACCATTGGCTATCAAGGAAGACAATTTCCTGATAGGCAGCGAATTCGGCATCAACACCTTCGGTGCTGCCGTATATCATGAGTCATATTTTTCATTCGGCAACTGGCTTCTCACTGCGGGTCTCAGACTGGACTATGAAGGCAATATCATGAGCTATTGCAGCGATGCAGACATCCATTATCGTTTCATACCGACAATGGCCGACTGGAAAAAGTTCGAGACAATATATGAGGGTAATGTTGACAACCATTATGTCGAACTGCTTCCGAAGCTGTCTGCCCTATACGAATTCGATGACTTCTCAGACAGCGGGAAAGCCAGGGTATTTGCTGTAGTTTCTAAGGGCTACAGAAGCGGAGGATTCAACACTCAGATATTTTCCGACATACTGCAGAACATGATGATGAACGGTCTGATGGCCGACCTAGGAGTATATCTTGACGATCCTGGGACGGCAGTCACTGCTGAAAGCACTGCATATCGTCCTGAGAAGACATGGAATTACGAACTTGGAGGAAGCATGGATATAAGAAACGGAAATCATCGTTTTTCCGGTTCAGCATCACTTTTCTACATAGCATGCCGCGACCAGCAGATAACACTTTTCCCTCCTGGCAAATCCACAGGACGCATGATGGCTAATGTCGGACGTTCCCGCAGCTTGGGAGTTGAACTGTCAGCATCATACGAATGGAAGGGATTGTCTGCATCAGCATCATATGGATATACAGACGCCCGGTTTACCCGATATGATGACGGCAACAACGACTACAGCAGAAACCATATCCCATATTCTCCTGAACATACATTCAATGCCAGAGCAGGTTATTGTTTCCGCATCAATGGGAACGCATTCAGAGGGCTGTCAATCTCTGCAGACTGCAGTTGCGCAGGAAGGATATGGTGGGACGAGGCGAATACGCTGACCGAGCCACTGGTCGTCCAGACAGGAGCTGACATTTCATTGGATTTCAAATGGTTTGATTTCAGATTCAGAGTTGACAATCTGCTGAATGAGGACTATAATGTATTTTATTTCAAGTCTGTCGGAAACACGTTCTTCCAGAGAGGAAAGCCTTTCAGATGGACTGCAGGAATTACTATAGATTTATGATGAATAAGATTTTTACATTATTTGCAGCCGCGTTATGCATATTATGCTCGTGCGAAAAGGCTCCGACACAGATTACTGATGATTCTCCTAAATTTTCCGGTCATATGACCGTAGTATATGAGGGTAAGGATTTCGATCAGAAAGATGTCAAGGTACAGGTTGAGTTCAACGATGACCAGACAGCCATCGACATCAAGCTTGAAAAAGTGAAATTCGTTCCGGCCATGCCAGTCAGGATAGATGTAACCATCCTGGAAGTCCCTGTAGTTCAGGAGCCTGACGGTTCATGGTCATTCTACACAGACGGCTCGACTCCATGGGCCATGGGAGGTCCGTATGACACTTACCGTGTCGATGAGCTGCATGGTAACCTTTCTGAGGACAGCATCGATTTCTCCTTGGATTTCTACAACACGAAAAAGAAGACAGGCTATCCGACCAGTTATTCAGGGACATTGAAAGACTGACGGTCCGGATCAACAGAAAACCAACCAAGGCTGTAACAGCAAGGCGGCATTGGCTCCCGAAAAGGGAGGGGACCCACGATAGTGGGGAGGACCGCCGGCTTTACAGCCTTGGTTGGTTTTCTGTTGATATAATCCGGGAAATTACATTCTCTCAGGAAGATTGATACCAAGTATGGACATTGCCTTGCTGAGAATCTTGGCGATAGTCTCGACAAGCACAAGACGATACTGCAGAAGAGCCTGATTCTCTTCGCGGAGAATCGGAGTATCATGATAATACTGGTTGAACTCCTTCGCAAGCTCATATGCATAATTTGCAATCAGTGCAGGAGAGTGGGCAGCGCCAGCCTCGGCAACCTTTGCAGGGAATGTATTGAGTATCTTGATGATACGTACTTCCTTCGGAGTAAGTTCCGAATCAGCTTTCACTGCATCTGCAGCATGTGCAATGCCCCTCTCGTCCGCCTTGCGGAGAATAGACTTGATTCGCGCATGAGTATATTGAATGAAAGGACCAGTATTACCGTTGAAGTCGATTGACTCCTTCGGATCGAACAGCATGGTCTTCTTAGGATCCACCTTAAGAATGAAATATTTAAGAGCTCCGAGGCTTATCATCTTGAAGAGAGCATCCTGCTCCTCCTCGCTGAGATTGTCGATCTTGCCGAGCTCGAGAGACGTCTCCTTAGCTGTATTGTACATGCCAGCGATAAGATCATCGGCGTCAACGACAGTTCCCTCACGAGACTTCATCTTACCCTCTGGAAGCTCAACCATTCCGTATGAAAGATGGTAGATGCTGTCAGCCCAGTCGAATCCGAGCTTGCCGAGAATGAGCTTGAGTACCTGGAAATGATAATTCTGCTCATTTCCTACGACATAGATGTGCTCGTCAAGGCTGTATTCAGCGAAACGCTGCTCAGCTGTTCCGAGATCCTGGGTCATATACACCGAAGTTCCGTCGCCACGGAGAAGAAGCTTTCTGTCGAGACCGTCCGCTGTAAGGTCACACCATACCGAACCGTCCTCCTGCTTTTCGAAGATACCTGCATCGAGGCCCTTCTGTACAAGAGCCTTTCCGAAAAGGTATGTCTGTGACTCATAGTAAGTCCTGTCGAAGCTGATGCCGAGATCCGCATATGTCTTGTCGAATCCCTCATAAACCCAGCCGTTCATGGTCTTCCAGAGCTCAACCACCTCAGCATCTCCATTTTCCCATTTGAAGAGCATTCCCTGAGCCGCCTTGAGGGAAGGAGCATTCTTCTCGGCCTCTTCCTTGCTCATGCCACCGGCTACAAGCTCGTCAACCTCCTTCTTGTAGAGATTGTTGAATGCGACATAGTAATCACCGACAAGGTGGTCACCCTTCTTGCCGCTTGAAGCTGGAGTCTCGCCGTTTCCTAGCACTTTCCACGCATACATGGACTTGCAGATGTGGATACCACGGTCATTTACAAGATTCACCTTCATGACATTATGTCCGCACACTTCAAGGAGCTTGGCTACAGACCAGCCGAGAAGGTTGTTGCGGATATGTCCGAGATGAAGAGGTTTATTTGTATTAGGCGAAGAATATTCCACCATGATGGTCCTGCCTGTCGGAGCAAGCTGTCCGAAGTCCTCGGCAGCCGCAATCTCAGTGAAGACATTGTTCCAGTAAACCTCTGAGAATGAAATATTGAGGAAGCCCTTGACCGTATTGTATGCTGCAATTTCAGCCACATTTGTCTTGAGCCACTCACCTATCGCATTTCCAGTATTCTCCGGAGTTGTCTTTGACATTTTCAACAGAGGGAATACGACCAAAGTATAGTCTCCCTCGAATTCCTTACGCGTAACCTGTACCTGAAGCTGGGCAGCCGGTACTTCAACGCCGTAAAGCGCCTGCGCCTGAATTGCTTCAGACGCTTTAGCTATGATGAATGTTTCTGGAGTCATTATCCTAAATAGCTTTTCAAAAGTTTGCTTCTTGAATTATTCTTGAGTTTGCGGATCGCCTTCTCCTTGATCTGACGGACACGTTCCCTTGTCAGACCGAAACGTTCTCCGATCTCTTCCAATGTCATCTCCTGACAACCTATACCGAAGAATGACTTGATGATCTCCCTTTCTCTTGTCGCAAGAGTAGAAAGCGCTCTCTCGATTTCCTTGTTGAGAGACTCATTCACAAGTCCACGGTCGGCGCTCGGTGAATCATTGTTCACAAGCACGTCGAGAAGACTGTTATCCTCACCCTCTACGAAAGGAGCATCTACTGACACATGACGTCCTGACACGCGGAGAGTATCTGCAATCTTATCCTTCGGAACATCGATCATCTCGGAAAGTTCCTCGCTTGACGGCATACGCTCATTCTCCTGCTCGAACTTCTGAAGAGCCTTGTTGATCTTGTTCAAAGAGCCCACCTGGTTAAGAGGAAGGCGGACAATCCTTGACTGCTCGGCAAGAGCCTGAAGAATAGACTGGCGGATCCACCACACTGCATATGAGATGAACTTGAAACCTCTTGTCTCATCGAACTTCTCTGCAGCCTTGATCAGTCCGAGGTTTCCCTCATTGATAAGGTCCGGAAGGCTAAGTCCCTGATTCTGATACTGTTTAGCGACAGAAACCACGAATCTAAGGTTTGCTCTTGTCAGTTTTTCAAGAGCCTGCTGGTCTCCTTTACGGATCCTCTGGGCAAGCTCCACCTCTTCCTCAACTGTGATGAGTTCTTCTCGGCCGATCTCCTGAAGGTACTTGTCAAGTGACGCACTCTCACGGTTGGTGATTGATTTTGTAATCTTTAACTGTCTCATTCGTATAAATTAAGTATTTTGCTTTCCTATACTCCGAAGCCGAAATAACCTGTTCTGCCGGAAGGGGTAATTCCTTCAATGAATACCGTTCTCTTCGACTTCTTGACGATGTCTATCACATCCTGAGGTGTCTTTACCGGATGATCATTGACATACTGTATAATGAAGCCTTCAACCGCACCGGCCTCCATAAGCTTGCCAGGACCCAGTTCAACGATCTCAACGCCTGACTTGATGCCGTATTTTGCCAATGTCTCTTCATCTGCCTCCTTGATAGAAGACCCGTAGAATGCCACAGAACCATCTTCCTCGACAGTACCGTTTTCCTGAGATGTACCCTTGAAAGTAACATCAAGCTTGACTTCCTTTCCATCTCTGATAACGGTCAGGACTGCAACGTCTCCTGGAGAAAATCTGCTGACAGCTTCCTGTACAGATGACGTGGTCGTGATCTTTGTCGAGTCTATCGCGATGAGCACATCTCCGGCCTTGACACCGGCCTTATCTGCAGCACCGCTTTTAGAAACCTCGTTAATATATACGCCGTTTCTTGAAGAAAGTTTCAACTCATCAGCAATTTTATCATCAATCGGCTGCATGACAATACCTAAGACAGCTCTTTTCACACTTCCGAAGTCCATAAGGTCATATGCGATCTTCTTCACGATGTTTACCGGAACAGCAAACGAATATCCAGCGTAGGATCCTGTCTGAGAATAGATTGCAGTATTGATACCTACGAGATTGCCGGCCTTGTCCACCAAAGCACCGCCACTGTTTCCCGGATTCACTGCAGCATCAGTCTGAATGAATGACTCGATCTTGAACTCACCTGAATAATTCGGCATGGAACGTCCTTTCGCACTGACGATTCCGGCTGTAATGGTCGAGCGGAGATCATATGGAGATCCGATGGCAATGACCCATTCTCCAAGACGAAGCTTGTCGGAATCGCCGAACGGTATGATCGGAAGTCCTGATGCTTCTATCTTGAGAAGAGCCACATCTGTTGCAGGGTCAGTGCCTACAAGAGTCGCCGGATAGGTCTGATTGTTATTAAGTGTAACTTCGATTTTTGTTGCTCCATCGATCACATGATTATTTGTCACGATATATCCGTCCTCACGGATTATGACTCCGGAACCGCTTCCTACCCTCTCCTGCTGCTGCGGAGCTCCTTGAGGGAAACCGAAGAAATACTCGAATATTGAGCTAGGGGACTGCTGCTGAGTCTGTGTTGAAGTCACCTTTACATACACAACGGCATCAACTGCCGATTCTGCTGCATAAGTGAAGTCCGGCCAATTGTCATGTGACAGATTGACAGTACGGAACTGGCCGCCATCATTGGTCTGAACGGTCTGAATACCATCATCTGACATACGGTTTACTACAGCATAAGCTGTAAGCCCTCCTGCAAGTGCGGAAAGCAAGACAACAAGAAATCCTCTTTTCATATTTTCTTTCTGTATTAAGTTTTTATTCAAAATATCCCTTTATGCCCGTTTTTTGCTGACACATTTGTCACATTTGTATTACTGGGGTCAAAAAATCAAAAAATATGCCAGTGGCTCGGAAAATATTTCTATATTTGTATGACTTATCATGCCGTACTATATATAGGCAGTAAATAACGAAATACAATAAACACTATAAACCATGAAACTTATCATTTCAAGTTCAGAACTACTCAGAGGAGTAATGGCTGTTGCCAAGGCGATTCCGGCTAAGTCACCGCTTCCTATTCTTGAAAACTTCCTTTTTGACCTGAAGGGAAACATTCTCGAGATAACAGCGTCAGATTCGGAGCTTACCCTCAAGACTCAGATCGAAGTCGAGAACACAGCCGAGGAAGGAAGGATCGCTGTTCCTGCCAAGCACATGATGGATCTCCTCAAGGAGCTTCCAGACCAGCCTCTTACAATCAGCACTTCAAGCGACAGTTCGTTCGTATGCAGCTGGGCAAGCGGCGAGTCAACCCTCCCATACTTCCCTGCAGAGGACTATCCTGAAATAACAGGCACAGACGATACAGCCGTGACACTTCAGTTCCCGGCACAGAGCCTCGTAGAGGGTATAGCAAGCACAATCTATGCGACTGCTGATGATGAGATCAGACCAGCGATGAACGGTATCTATTTCGATATCGACCTTTCATCCACTACCCTCGTCGCATCTGATTCGCACAAGCTCATATGCTACACGACTGCGGACGTGAAAGCTTCAGAGAAAGCATCATTCATCCTTCATAAGAAGCCTGCTGCAATCCTCAAGGCCATCATCGGCAAGGATGCTGAGACAGTAGATATTTCATTCGACTCAAAGAACGCTGTATTCAGCTTCGGCAACACAATGGTGATCTGCCGCCTTGTAGTCGGCAAATATCCTAAATACCGCGACGTGATCCCGCAGAACAATTCCAATATCCTCAGGATCAACCGCGTACAGCTCCTCAACACAGTCCGTCGTGTATCTGTCTGCTCAAACAAGGCTTCAAACCACATAAAGTTCGACCTCAAGAGCGGCAGCCTCATGATTTCAGCACAGGACCTCGGTTTCTCGATTGCAGCTCATGAGACAATGCCTTGCCAGTACGACGGTGAAGACCTTACCATCGGATTCAAGTCTCCTTTCATCATCGAGATCCTCTCCAACATGAACTGCGGAGAGCTTGTCATGAAGTTCCTTGACAGCAAGCGTGCCGCACTCGTGGTTCCAGCTGAGGACGAGGAAGAGAGCGAGAAGATTTGTGGAATCATTATGCCTATCATGATTTCGTAACATGGAGCTCAATCTCGAAAGACCGTTATTATTTTTCGACATAGAAAGCACAGGGCTCAATATCGCGTCAGACTCGATCATTGAGCTCTGCTTTGTCAAGATTCTTCCCGGAGGCGAACAAAGGGTCAAGACATGGAGGGTAAAGCCTTGGGACTATGAACGTCAGTGTCAGAGAGCGATAAACCCTTCAGCCCAGGCAGTGCATGGTATCTCTGCTGAAGACCTTGCTGACTGTCCTACATTCTATCAGATATCGGAAGAAGTCGTGGAGTGGCTTGAAGGCAGTGACCTTGCAGGATTCAATTCAGCCAAATTCGATCTTCCAATGCTTGCAGAAGAGATAGAAAGGGTCAGAAGATATACAGACAAGCAGCCTCAGATCGATCTTCATGCGATGAAGATGGTGGACGTTCAGAACATATTCCACGCGATGGAGCCACGTACACTTAAGGCCGCATACTTGTTCTACTGCGGGCTTGAGCTCGAAAATGCACATGCAGCTGAAGCAGATACGCTCGCGACATATGAAGTTCTCAAAGGTCAGCTTGACAGATATGCAGGAGATCCACGCATTGAGAACAACATAGACAAGCTGGCTAAATTCTCGACAAAGCAAAGGACAGTGGACTATGCAGGACGCCTGATTCTCAACGACAAGGACGAGCCTACTGTAAGCTTCGGAAAGCATAAGGGCAAGACTGCACGCGAGGTCTATTTCAGCGAGCCGTCGTATTTCGCATGGATTGACAACGGAGACTTCACTCTTGACACCAAGCGTCAGTTCTCTCAGCTGAAGGCTCAGTTCGAGGCAGAGAAAAAAGCTGCGTTCGTGGAAAAGAAAAAGACAACGACATTCGTACCACGCACAAAAGGCTATACACCTTTCGAAGAGCTTGGAAGTCTGTTTTCACAGGAGGAAGACTGATGAACATCATTGTAAAGCCATACGGAAGCGACATCTGCTATTGCCGTCCTGATACGACATGGGAAAGGGAAAACAAAGACTTCTATGTGCCTGAGGGTATAGAAGCAATAAATTGGGCTCCGATAGTCTTCGTGCGTATCAGCAAGGCAGGGAAATGCATAGGAGAGAAGTTCGCATCACGATACTACGATGCCTTCAATTTCGGTGCGCTCATGTATTGCAACACCGGAGAAATCGCATTCACTTCATGTGCAGACCATACTTCCCTGCTGCCGGCTCCTCTCTATAACCCGGTAGTGATGGAGAGCATAGACAATGTATATGAAGTAAAGAAAAACGGCGAGATCGTATTCGGTTTTCCGAGAGTGGCATTCGCAAGAGATATGGTTCCGGCAGAATCATCTTTGAAGGAGATGGTCGAAGAAGCATTATGCAAGGCCTCACGACTCACTTCGCTGCGTATCGGCGACTTTGTTGCCGTCGAGCTTACGCCTGTCAGTCCATTGGCCTCGCGTCAGGAAGGTGAAATATCTTTCAAAGCCACCTACTGCGAAAATGAGCTTTACGATATGAAGGTGATATTCTAATCCACCTTTATAAAATAATTCAGGCTGTCGGGCTGATTGCCGGAGATGATATTCCGGAGGTCCTCAAGGATCAGATCGGGACGGACGGCACCGGATTCCCAGAAATCATTACCACCCTCGGGCGTTGTCCTGAGGGTGTTGTTGTATATTGGAAGTCCATCGGCAAGAGGTCCGAACTTAGGGAAAAGCTGATGGATACGGGACACTTCCTCACGCGTCCTGCAATGTCCGGGATTGAGCCATATGTCCGCATCCTGCGAGAGGATGTAGGCCTGTTCCATTGTTATGACACTTGAACGGCTGGCACCGGGCACGGCGCCAAGCACTTCCCCACCCGCGTCACGGACCAGTTGAGCCATATAGCTTTCTCCTCCCGGGATATACCATGCATCTCCATACGGGATGTTCAGGAGCAGTTTTCCAGCAGACTCTTCATGGTTAACACATAATTCCTGATACCTGCTGCACACTTTCTCATATAGTGAATCCGCTGAATCACGTCTGCCCGTCAATGCACCGAAAAGTCGTATATACTCGGCACGGGCAAGCGGATGTTCTTCAAGATGGTCATGCAGTACAAGAACGGGAATACCCAGAGACCTGAGTTTGACGATATACTGCGGCACAGTACCGGAAACTGTATAAGCAAGAAGAAGATCCGGCTTTATTTCCATTATCCTTTCATAATCAAGGTCGGCTTCATATCCTATGTCATATAAGGTACGATTGCATGAAGACGTACCATTGTCCATTGTACCACGCCAGCGTTTACGCAGGTCCGGATCTGATATGTAGCGGATCCCGGAAACAGCTGATATGACAGAATCGGCACCAATGGCAGAAAGAGCGGCTACGTGTGAGGAAGACATGCAGATAAGATTATCCAATGACCTGTCTATCAGCAATGTATCTGCTACTGCGTCATATGGCGACATCACGACGACCCGTTCAGGATTGTCCAGTATTTCGAAATACTTTGCATAGGAGGAAGATGTTTCCTCTATGGTCCTGTCTGTGCCTCTGCATGAGGCCAGAAGAAGGCATAAAAATATCAGCAATCGTCCTTTCATACTTTGGAACTCCGATGAATATCATACAAAGATAGTAAAATTGGCATTTGATTTGAAATCAGCCGGAGCTGTGGATCAGAAACATTTACGGACAACATATAGATACAAACTTCAAAATCAATCCACAATGAACGACAAAAGAAATCCCCACACATTGACCTCTGAAAACGGAAGGCCGGTTGCAGACAATCAGAACATCCAGACAGCAGGACAGCCCGGACCTGTTACAATGCAGGACCCATGGTTCATGGAGAAGCTTGCACATTTTGACCGCGAAGTGATTCCGGAAAGAAGAATGCATGCTAAAGGAGCAGGAGCTTACGGAACATTTACTGTCACACATGACATCACCGAATGGACAAAAGCCTCGATTTTCGCGGAAGTAGGAAAACAGACCGAATGCTTCGTCAGGTTTTCTACGGTAGCAGGTGAACGCGGCGCGGCCGATGCAGAAAGAGACATCCGAGGCTTTGCAATGAAATTCTATACAGATACAGGTAATTGGGATCTTGTCGGGAACAATACGCCAGTCTTTTTCCTGCGCGATCCACTAAAATTCCCCGACCTGAATCATGCCATCAAACGAGACCCGCGGACCGGAATGAGAAGTGCAACGAACAACTGGGATTTCTGGACACTTCTGCCTGAAGCACTCCATCAGGTCACCATCACCATGAGTCCTCGAGGAATACCGCTCTCATACCGTCACATGCATGGATTCGGGAGCCATACTTACAGCTTCATAAACAAAGACAACAAGCGCACATGGGTGAAGTTCCATCTCCGCACGCTCCAGGGTATCATGAACATGACCGATGCTGAAGCGGAAGCTGTTATCGCTAAAGACAGGGAATCACATCAGAGAGAC
>RHMF01000286.1_pt1 | contig 20985 bp, 16 predicted proteins | sample 5365151 | NCBI WGS metagenome assembly RHMF01 (sample SAMN10266501, study PRJNA497801) | feces metagenome | isolation source: feces | host: Bos taurus | place: China: Prairie of Fairy Mountain | collected 2017-08-14 | reverse complement strand
CTCTTCGGGAATGGGAGCGGGGCCATGGTAGGCACCCTTGCCAACAGGGCACATATGCTGTACTTCAGTACTGTAAATCATGGCAATTTTCCTTTCTTTGAAAGACGGCAAGCCGCCTTTTTATTACATAATGCGGAAACTCGCAATTTCCACAAATATTATACAGGGCGTGAAAAGAAAAGTCAATCAAAACCGCAAAAATGTTATAGTACTGTACTGCATTGTCAGATTGCATTTTAGATGCAGATATGTTATAGTGTAAACAGAAGTATACATAAGGAGGTTCCCCGATGTCTATCCAAAAAGCGGCATTTGCATTCTTGCTTGACGGCGCCCCCATTTCCTGCGAGCCCTTTGGTCACGGCCACATCAACAATACCTTTAAGGTCTGCACCGACGCGGGCAAAGAATATGTGCTCCAGCGGATCAATAAATATGTTTTTAAGAACCCGGTTTGGGTAATGAAGAACGCTGTTGCAGTCACTACCTATTTGCGGGAGCGGGTCTCCGACCCCCGGATGACGCTCCACTTCATTCCCGCCACCAACGGCAAGTACTATCACAAAGATGAAGAAGGCGAATTCTGGCGGATGACCGACTTTGTGGGCGGTTTCAGTCTGGATCTTCCGGAAACCGATGAAGATTTCTATCAGAGCGCCCTGGCCTTTGGCCGTTTTCAGCAGATGCTTTCCGGCTACCCTGCTGATACTCTTTTTGAGATTATCCCCAACTTCCATAACACCATTGACCGGTATAAAAAGCTCAAAGAGTCCATTCGCATTGATGGCGTAGCCAGAGTAGAGGAAGTGGAAGAAGACCTTTCATTCCTTTTGGAAAGAGAGGCTCTGGGCAGCACCCTGCAAAAAATGCTGGATGCCGGCATTCTTCCTCTGCGTGTCACCCATAATGACACCAAGCTGAATAACGTTCTTCTGGATAAAGCCACCCGGAAAAGCCTGTGTGTGTTGGACCTGGACACAGTTATGCCCGGCCTGAGCCTTTATGACTTTGGTGATTCCATCCGCTTTGGCGCCGCCACTGCGGAAGAAGACGAAAAAGACCTTTCCAAGATGAAATTGGATCTGCATATGTTCCAGGTCTACACCAAAGGCTTCCTGGAAGCAGCGCCCTCTTTGACCGCTATGGAAGTGGCCCTTCTGCCCCTGGGCGCCATTGTGATGACCCTGGAACTGGCAGTGCGGTTTATGACCGACTACTTAGATGGCGATTTGTACTTTAAGATTGCTTATCCCGACCACAATCTGGTCCGTGCCAGAAGCCAAATGGCTTTGGTTGCGGATATGCAGGAAAAGTGGGCCGAAATGAACAAAATTGTGGCCGAAGAAGCTGCCCGTATCGGCTGGAAAATCTAAACTCTCGGGAGGTATTGTATGAACTACTTAGGCGTAAACTATGAAATGCAGTATGTTCCGGCTTTGGACCCGGAATTCATCCCCTTCGGCGCGTGGGCGGATGCCTACCGCGAAGGTGCAAAAAAGTCTCTTGCGATCGCCATTGAGCGAAATGAAGGCTATGTTTCTGTGCGGAACATCTTTATTCACGGCACAGATGAAATGCTGGATGCAGACTATCGGTATGTAGAACGGTACGTCAAGTTCCTTCTCTGGGCTATTGGCGGTTTCCGCGTCAGCATCTGCGGCAGCAGTGAGATTGCCGCCCGGTTGCAACAGGCTTACAGTGAAAAAGGACTGCGGGCTTTTGACTGTGATTTCTTCGAAAAGGTTTACGAACGGAAACTGGAGATTTTGGATCTGCCTCTAAGCAAGTGCCCTGCTCCCAACGAATGCCCCAAGCCCATTGGCGGTCACCTGGACGGCTGCCGTATCGGCTTCGATGCCGGCGGCTCTGACCGGAAAGTTTCTGCGGTTATTGACGGCGAGTGCATCTACTCCGAAGAAGTAGTTTGGCATCCCAAGAAAAACCCCGACCCCAACTACCAATACGAAGGCATCCTGGATTCCTTCCGCCGGGCCGCTTCCAAAATGCCTCGGGTGGATGCTATCGGTGTTTCCTCTGCCGGCGTGTTTGTTGGCAACGCTCCTATGGTTTCCAGCATTTTCTACTGCGTACCCCGGGACCGTTGGGAGGAAGTAAAAACCGTGTTCGACCGGGCTGCCGCCCAAATCGGTGATGTGCCCATCGTGGTTGCCAATGACGGTGACGTATCTGCCCTGGCTGGCGCTATGGGCATGAATGTAGGCTCTATTATGGGCCTGGCTATGGGTACCAGCGAAGCCGTTGGCTATGTAGACAAGGACAAAAATGTGCTCGGTTGGCTTAACGAACTGGCCTTTGCCCCTGTGGACCTGAATGAACAGGCTATGCCGGATGAGTGGTCCACCGATGTGGGTGTGGGCTGTAAGTACTTCTCCCAGGATGCCGTAAACAAGCTGGCTCCCCGGGCAGGCATCGAACTGGATGATGCTTTAAGTCCTGCTGAGAAACTGAAAGTTGTCCAGGCCTTAATGGAAAAGGACGACCCCAGAGCCCAAGCCGTTTTCCGGGATATTGGCATTTATCTTGCCTATGCTGTGGAGCAGTACTGCCAGTTCTACGATATGCACTATCTGATGCTCCTGGGCCGTGTAATGTCCGGCAAGGGTGGCGATTTCATTCTTTCCACCTGCCAGGAAGTGCTGAAAAACCAGTTCCCCGCTATCTACGAAAAAGTACAGGTTATGCTGCCGGATGAAAACACCCGCCGGGTGGGCCAAAGCGCCGCTGCGGCCAGTCTGCCTGCATTATGCAAATAATAGCCTGAGCGATATAGTCCGAACCCGTTTCTGCGCCGCGAGGCCACCCCAATGCGTCGTTGTCGCTTTTTGAAGGGCCAAAGCCCATCTGCAAAGCTCCGCCTTGCCTTGAAGAGGTCTCGCGGCTCAGAAATCAGCGACCCGAGGGGGATGGATGGTTGGGTCAGGCGAAAATTTATGAAGCAGATGGGCTGACGCCCATCAATGAATAAAGTGAAGACTGAGCCGACCAGATGCCCTCTTGGGCGGATTTGGACTATATTGCTCAGGCTAATTAAGGAGGAAACCCTATGTTTTACAAAAACGCCAGAATTTTTTGCGAAGACCACACCTTCCGTACAGGCGCTTTTGAAGTGACCGAGGAAGGAACTTTCGGTGCTGTTCTGCCCGAAAATGTCCCTGCAGATGCCATTGACCTGCACGGTGCCACCGTCATCCCCGGCCTGGTGGATGTCCACATTCACGGTGCTATGGGTTCTGACTTTTCCGACGGTGACTATGACGGCCTTGTTTCTATGTGCCGGTATTTGGCCGAGCAGGGCGTGACTTCCGTTGCCCCCGCTTCTATGACACTGCCCTATGATGTGCTGGAAAAGGCTTTTGCCAACGGCCGGAAAGTATCTGACGACCGCCCTGAAGGCTGCGCCCGTTTGGTAGGTGTGCAGATGGAAGGCCCTTACTTCTGCGAAAAGAAAAAAGGCGCGCAGAACGGTGCCTACTTGAAAAATCCCGACTTTGAAGGCTTTAAGGCCCTTTATGAAGGCTGCAACGGCCTTATCCGCATTGTGGATCTGGCACCGGAACTGCCCGGCGCAGAAGAATTTATTGAAAAGGCCAAAGAACTTTGTACCGTGTCTGTCGCCCACACCGATGCAAGCTATGAGGACGCGGCTATGGCTTTCCGTGCCGGCGCTACCCATCTGACCCACCTGTATAACGCCATGCCTTCCATTCACCACCGGAATCCCGGCGTTATCCCTGCTGCGGTAGAAAATAAGAATGTCCGTTGCGAACTGATTTGTGACGGTCTGCACGCTCACCCCAGTGCTGTGCGGCTGGCCTTTACCATGTTTGGTAAAGAGCGAATGATTTTGGTTTCCGATGCAGTTCGCTGCTGCGGTCTTCCCGACGGCGAATATGAGCTGGGCGGTCAGGCCATTTTCCTGGCCGGCGGTATTGCCAAATTGGCCAGCGGCACCATTGCCGGTTCTGCCACCAACCTGTATAAGTGTATGTGCCTGGCAATGCAGTTCGGCATTCCCGAAGAGGATGCCCTCCGTGCCGCCACCTACAATCCCGCCTGTGCTTTGGGCCTGCAGGACAAAATTGGCACCATTTCCACCGGCAAGTATGCAGACTTTGTGGTATGCAGCCCCGATTACACTGAAAAGACCGTCTACATCGGCGGCAAAGCAATTTAAGAATTTTGTGGGCAGGACTTGTTCCTGCCCACTTTTTATGCTATAATGCCTCCAGTTTCGATTTTTGAGGTTTGAGGTTATTCTATGCTTACAAAAACCTTTGGCGACCGGGCCTTTTTGCGCCGGATCTTCGCCTTCGCCATTCCCATCGTGATCCAAAACGGCATCACCACTTTTGTATCACTGCTGGACAATATTATGGTAGGTCAGGTGGGTACACTCCAGATGAGCGGTGTTTCCATCGCCAACCAGATTATTCTCATCTTTAATCTTTGTATTTTAGGTGCCAACGCAGGTGCAGGTATTTTCTCTGCCCAATTTCACGGCTCTAACGATATGGAGGGTGTGCGCCACGCATTTCGCTATAAACTGCTTATCTGCGCCCTGCTGGCCCTTGGCTTTATCGCCCTGGTTATCCCCTTTGGGCACAATTTAATCGGCCTTTATCTGCAGGGCGAGGGTGATCCTTTTGCTGCCAAACGGATCTTGGGCTACGGCTATGAATATATGCTGATCATGTGCTGGGGATTTTTCCCCTTCGCCCTTTCCAATGTATATTCCAGCACCATGCGGGAAAGCGGCCGGACAGTCGTACCTATGGTAGCCGGTATTGTTGCAGTTCTTGTAAACCTGTGCCTCAACGGTGTCCTTATTTTCGGCCTTTTAGGGCTGCCTGCGCTGGGTGCCAAGGGCGCTGCTTTGGCAACGGTGATCTCCCGGTATGTGGAGCTTGGCATTTTGGTTGTGTGGAATCACAGCCACAAAGCCCAGTACCCTTACATAAAGGGCGTGTACCGGAGCCTGCATATTCCCCTCAGCCTTGTAAAGAAAATCACTGTGAAAGGTATGCCACTGCTGGTCAACGAGTGCTTGTGGTCCACCGCTATGGCCGTGCTGGCGCAAAGTTATTCCACCTGCGGACTTGACGTAGTGCCTGCCCTGAATATCACAGAAACCATAAACAATCTTGTCAGCGTTGCCATTGTAGCATTGGGGCACACCGTCGGCATTCTGATGGGGCAGATGATGGGCGCAGAAAAGAGCCGGGAAGAAATTTGGGATTGTAACCGAAAAATTCGTAATCTTTCCATTGCCTGCGGTCTCATCTTCGGTGTGTTCCTGGCCGCCATTAGTCCCATCTTTCCCCTTATTTACCAGGTTGAGGCTTCTGTGCGGGCATTGGCTACCAGCCTGATTTTAGTGTTGGCCTGCCACAAGCCCCTGATGGCCTTCATTTACTTTGCCTACTTCTCCATGCGCTCCGGCGGCAAGACCTGGATCACCTTCTTCTTTGACTGCGGTGTTCTGTGGCTTATCACCATCCCGGTATCCATTCTGCTGACCCGGTTTACCGGGTGGCCCATTTTGGCGGTATATGCCTGCTGCCAGGGACTTGACCTCATCAAGTGCTTCATCGGCCACTACCTTATGAAGAAGGGTACGTGGATCCAAAACCTCTCTAAATAATTAAATCGCCAACCGTTAGAAAACGGTTGGCGATTATTATTACTTCAGTTCTACGCTGTTAAGCACCAGTGCGCTATACAGGAACAGCACATCCTGGTTTTCAAACTGGATGTGGTTTTGCAGCATATAGGTGCCGCCCGCCAGCCAGCGGGTATCCAGCACAGTCACCTTTGCATAGTCCTGCACCAGCAGGGGGATGAGAGATCTGCCGAAGGAATCCCGGAATACCACCAGTTCCTTATCGGTGGTGGCATTGGGATTTTCAATGACGATCTTGCCGCTTTCCTTGGAAAGGAACACTTCGTACATATCGCCATAGACTTCGTACTTGCCATTTCCCTTGTCCACCAGTTCCACTTTGCTCCGATCCCAGTCATAAACGCCCTTAACCGCCTCTGCGCCGTCGTAACTGACCAAACAGTTATCCAGCACATCGTTTCGCAGAAGGAACATATCCTCCCCTTCCACAGGCAGGGCAATCTGGCCGTAGTAGACGCCATAGAAAGTGTCTTCCAGTTTCTGCACAGTAAAGTCTTCCGCCTTGGGGCCCTGGACGCCTATAGCATTTGCAACCTTCTGGGCCACATCCAAAATTTCTTCCTGCCGCCAGTGGGTATCGGTGCGGTAAAAATCGGAAAGTTCCAGCTTATCCAGTAAACTGATGTGGGTCGCCCAGGGGGCGTTGTCTTCTACCCGGTCAAACAGATCTTGATAGTCCAAAGACATATGGCCGCTTTCGTCTGCCAAATAATAGTTCTTATCGGGAATGACTGCCATATACACATTGCAACCCTGCGCATCCTTCAGGTACTTCTCATAAATACGCTGAATGGAAGCAAGGTTCTTCTGAAACATCGTTTCATTCAGGAGGGCCATTTCTGCAATATAGCCATCATGGATATACTTGTCATTGTTGTCGCTTTGGTTCAGGGCATACAAATGGAATAATGCCTTCAGTTGCCGGAAGTTATCCCGCAGAGGAAACTGATCCAGAGTGTAGCTGTTGAATTCGGACATAAAGGAACTGTCGCCCTTCTCCAAAATGTTCTCCACAGACAGTTCCGGGAATTCATCCAGGTAACTGCGCTCCGAGAAGGAATAGACCTGATTGGGAGAGAACCAGGTAAATCCGGTGAGAATCAGCCACAGACCTGCCACTACGGCAACGCCAATGGCTCTTATTTTTTTCGTCATTGCACTGCCTCCTTAGAAACGGAAATAGAGGAAGGGGCTGAAAGCGCCGTCTACCAAATAGCCGGTACAGACCATCAGCAGAATAATCAGCACAATCGGCTCCAATACAGCAATCACAGAGCCGGTCTTTTGACTGCTTGCCAAACGGATGGCGGTGTTTTTCACCAGGCTGGTAGAGCCCACGATGCCCAAAACGAACAGAACTGCAAAACTGCCCAGATAGTAAAGGGTTGCTTCGCTTACAAGGGGCAATCCTGCAAAGCCGAACATACCGGCCAGGTCTTTGCCTGCCTGGGAAAGGTCGGTGGCGTTAAAGAGGACAAAGCCCAGCACCACCACCAGCATGGTGTAGAAATGGCGGAAAACATCAGGCATTTTCTTAAGAGCAGGCACCCACTTTTCGATCAGCAGACATACTGCGTACAAAAGACCCCAAAGGATAAAGTTCCAGTTCGCACCATGCCAAAAGCCGGTGAGCATCCAAACTACCAGGGTGTTAAAGAGCCATCTTGCCTTGCCAACCCGGTTGCCGCCCAGAGGAATATACACATAGTCACGGAACCAGGAGCCCAGACTCATATGCCAGCGGCGCCAGAACTCCGCAACAGACTTGGACATATAGGGATGGTTGAAGTTTTCAATAAAGTTAAAGCCAAACACCCTGCCAAGGCCAATAGCCATATCGCTGTAGCCGGAGAAGTCAAAATAGATATTCAGCGCAAAGGCGATAGCATACATCCAGTAGAACAGCACACTCTGATCGCCGCTTTCCCGGAACAGACGCATTAAAAGGGCAAAGTTGTCGGCAATGATGATCTTCTTGGCAAGACCGATGATAAACCGGCGAAGACCCAAAGCAATGTTATCCCAAGTATGGGTGCGATCGTTCAGTTCCCGGGCCACATCCACATAGCGGACGATCGGACCGGCAATCAGTTGGGGGAACAGGGCAACATAAGCGCCAAAGTTAATGGGGCTTTTCTGCACTTGCGTATCGCCGCGATACACATCAATGGTGTAACTCATAGCCTGGAATGTATAGAAACTGATGCCCACCGGCAACGCCAGCCGCAGAAGCGGTGTGCTTAGACCCGTCAGAGCATTGAAGTTCTCCACGAAGAAGTCAGCGTACTTGAAAAGAGCCAACAGAGCAACACTGGTAATCACACTGACGCAAAGCCAAATCCGTTTCCAGCGTACACTTTTTGCCTTCCCGATGGCAAGGCCGCAACCCCAGAACATCAGGATAGAGCCAATCATCAAAAACACATAGATGGGCTCACCCCAAGCATAGAACACCAGGCTGCATACCAGCAAAATCAAATTCTTTGTGAAAAGGCCCGCCCGCTTGCCGAGTGCCTGCTTTCCACCTGCCCGAAACAGGCCTTCCACCGCCCAGGAAATCAGGAAGTAGGAAAGAACTACTGCCGGCAGGAAATAATACAAAAAGGGAATGCTGGAAAAAAGCATTTGTATACTCCTCCTTAATTATCTTTATGCGCATACAAATAGAAACAACTGCTATTTCCATTTGTATGCACACAACAGCATTTCAAAAGGGGCAGCGGCAACGCCGCTGCCCCTTTAACTTGTTCTGAGCAATTAGCCCTGGATAGCCTCGTCGTAGAGGACAGTTGCATTGGCCAGGTTGCCGCAGAAGTTGTCAACCAACTCGCCGTTGCCGTAAGCAATAACCAAGCAGTTGCCAACGTTGGCAATATGCAGTTTCTCGGGGAAACCGCACATCCAGCGGTTGCTCTGGATAGCATCGCGCATGGTAGTAGCAAATGCGCCGTAGTCGGCACCCTCAACCAGGTTCAGCGCACCAACGCAGAAGGTATTGGTGTTCATGGCGTGCAGAACGGAAGCAGCAGCGCTGACTTTAGCCAGTTCAGCTTCGGGAATCAGCAGAATGTTGCTCATGAACGCAGTATCTTCGGCAGGAACAGCGCCGGGGGCATTGTCCACCATAGTCTCATAGCCGCCGCCAAAAGCAAAGGGCTTCTGCTCATCGGGCATTGCATTCCAAGCGGTTTCCAGAGCAGTCAGAGCTGCCACAGTTTCAACCTTTTCTTCCTTCTTTTCGCAACCGGCAAAGGCCACAACCAGGGTCAGAGCCAGCAGCAGAGCAATCAGTTTCTTCATTGTTTTTTCTCCTTTAATTTTTGATTTTTTGTGATTACTATTAAGGTTATTATTACGATGCCAAGGGCGCAGCCCAAGGTATCGATACCTACATCGGTTATGCGGCATGCTCTGCCTGGAACGAAAAACTGGATGGTTTCGTCCACACAAGCAACGGCCACGCCGCCACATAGTGGCAGACTAAAAATCTGCCAATTCTCTTTTAGAATCATTCTTGCCAGCCAGCTTAACAGCAGACCCAGTAGACAAAATTCCGTCAAATGGGCGGCCTTTCGCAAAAGGCCGTGACCCGCTTCCCCGGCACCTGCCTCTGCATTGGGCAAAACACCTGCCAAAAGCCAGCCGACAAAGCCGCTGATCTTTTCAGAAAGTTCTCCGTGAAGCAGGGAGTTTCCCCAAATCACCGTCAGAAGCAAGCCTAAGAGTGTTAGGCAGAGTGTCAGCCGTTTCCGGGTGCAAACCATCACAGAACCTCCAGGTGTTCCAGCAAGATCTTCAGACCCAGCAAAATCAATACCACACCGCCAAAGATTTGAGCTTTCTTCTCAAATCGTGCGCCAAAGAGGCTGCCAAGTTTCACACCCACACCGGAAAACAGGAAGGTAACAACACCAATTAGTGTTACTGCCAGCCAAATATTTACACCGCCGGTCATAGCCAGGCTGATGCCAACTGCCAATGCGTCAATGCTGGTAGCCACTGCCATAGGAAACATTGCCTTTGCCGACAAGTCTGCCTCCCGGCAGCCGCAACACTGCTCTTTTTTCTCAAAGGCTTCTTTTAGCATATTGCCGCCAATCAGTGCCAGCAAACCAAAGGCTACCCAATGGTCTATGCTTTCAATATACACTGCAAACAGGCTGCCCAAAAAGAAACCTGCAAGGGGCATCAGCGCCTGAAAAAGGCCGAACCAACCGCCACAAGTAAAACTTGCTTTTAAGGCAGCTTTTTGCATACTCAAGCCCTTACATAAGCTCACTGCGAAGGCATCCATACTCAAACTGATTGCCAAAAGTAATAATGCAAAAACTCCCATTTCCTTTTCTCCTGTGTGGCTGATTTTCTTAAGCCTGGCGTATTATAACAAGGGGCTTGGCCTTTGTCAATAGCTGTTGCAAAAAGTTCATAATTCTCATTCTATGCAGGAGAAAAAGCAGGGTTTCTGTCCCACTTTTTGTCATTTTTTATGGGTACTGTTGCACAATTTATACGCCTGCCGCCTGTCGGCTCAAAATCTCAAAAGTAGCATCCTTTTTGCTTTCGCCGTTAGGCGCGGGATGGTATGTCGGCACCATTTTAGCCACCATTTCTACAATATCCGCGTTGTTTTCATAGGCTGCTTGCATTAATTGCCGCAGCTGCACCAAGAATATATCAATATCAAAGGGAATAGGATTGCCAATATGGATAAGTTCATTGGGCGTGGTCTTCAATCCCTCTTCTGCCATCAGTTTCTCTTCGTAGAGTTTTTCACCTGGCCGCAGGCCGGTATAGACAATGGGGATTTCCACATCCGGCTTAAATCCGGAGAGTTTAATAAGGTTGCGAGCCAGGTCGTCAATCTTCACAGGAGCGCCCATATCCAAAACGAAAATCTCGCCGCCCTTGGCATAAATACCTGCCTGCATTACCAGGCTCACCGCCTCGGGAATGGTCATAAAATAGCGGATAATATCCGGGTGGGTTACCCGGACCGGGCCACCCTTGGCAATTTGTTTTTTGAAAAGAGGAATAACAGAGCCGTTGCTCCCCAACACATTACCAAACCGGACCGCCACAAACTGGGTTTTCAAATTGGGACTTGGTTCCATTGGCGCAAGGGTCTCTTCTTCGCATTCCTGATGGGTAAAAAGCTTAGGCAGGTCTTCGGTTTTACCGGTTTGTACCGCCCGCGCAAAACTCTGGACAACCATTTCGCAAAGTCGCTTGGATGCACCCATAATGTTGGTGGGATTTACCGCCTTGTCTGTACTGATCAGCACAAATCGGTCGCATCCGTGAACCATTGCTGCGTATGCGGTCTTATAGGTGCCAATTACATTGTTCTTTATGGACTCGCAGGGGCTTTCCTCCATAAGAGGAACATGCTTGTGGGCCGCTGCATGATATACAATATCCGGCTTGTAGGTAGAAAAAATACTATCAATTCGGCGGCTGTCCCGAACAGAGCCGATAAGTACCTGCATATTTAAGTTCGGGTACAGTTCCTTCAGCTCCTGCTGAATTTCATAGGCACTGTTTTCATACACATCAAGGATAAGAAGTAACTTTGGATTTCGCTTTGCCACCTGGCGGCAAAGTTCACTGCCAATGGAGCCGCCACCGCCGGTAACGAGAACGGTCTTTCCCTGAATTTGATCCCGCAACTGATCCATATCTACCTGCACAGGTTTTCTGCCCAGCAGGTCTTCTACGGCCACTTCCTGCATATCTCCCAGCCGCACCTGGCCGGAAACCACCTGATAAACACTGGGCAAACTCTTGATTTCGCAGCCGGTCTCTTTGCAGATATTCAAGATTTCCCGTTTATCTTCCTGGGAAGCACTGGGGATGGCAATAAAGATTTTTTGCACTCCGTACTTTTCTACACTTTCCGCAATGGCCTCCCGCCCGCCTACCACAGTAACCCCCTGAATTCTTCTGTACCATTTGTTGGGGTTATCATCAATCAGGCAGACCACCCGCATTCTGGTTTCCAGCATAAAGCCGATTTCCTGCATAATCATCTGGCCGGCGTTCCCTGCGCCAATCAGCATCACCCGTGTCACTTTTCCGTCATCCAAATGGGCCTGTCTGTTACTGCGAAGAAGAAGAATAAACCGATAAGAAAACCGTACACCCAGCACAAATGTCGCCTGCAGGATAATGCCCACAACATAATACACTGCGCCCATATTGGTAATGAAGCCTTGCATAATGGCAACATGGATTGCGCCGGTAATACCGGTGGCCAGAATTATACGAAGCAATTCATTGTAGCTGGCAAACCGCCAAATACTGTTGTACAGGCGCAATGCGCAAAATACACCCACGCAAATCAAGCCATAGATAGGGGCGAAGTGCGAGAACGCCACTTTCTGTTCCATGAGAATGGCGGAATAAGCACAATTATACTGTAGCCACAGTGCCAGAAAAAAGGCGGCGGATACTGCCACAACATCATATAGTGCCAAAAGGACAGAAACAATATGCCAGTGTTCCAACATCTTTCGTGTTGCTCTGCGCTTTGCCATAAACTACCCTCTACTTTCTTTGTTTGCCAGAGAGAAAACTTGCCAACTAAGTTCTGTAATACGGCCCAGTTCTTTTTGCAGGCCACGCCGCTGCAGACTATCCGCTGCTAAGGAAAGATTGGGCTTGCGACTGCTCAAGTTGTGGCAGTCAGATCCCAAAAAATGACATCTGCCTAACTTTACTTCCCTGCAGGCCCGTCTTTCCGCAAAAAAACCGGAAAAGGACTCTGCGTTTTTTTGAATAAGCACATCCTGCCGGGCCATTTCATTATACATTTCCCGGCTCTGCAGGGTGCGATATCTTTCATAATGGGCCAAAATGGGGATGATACCCCGGGCGCAGTTGAAATTGCTGACCTGCCGCAATTCTTCTTTTCCCCAAGCCCGAAACGGCAGTTCCAAAAGCAGATAATCGGAGCTTCCCAAACAGAGTTTTTCAATGCCCTCCGCGCTGCTGATACCAGGTCGGTAGGCAACTTCTGCGCCCAAAATGATTTGGGGGATATCCGTCACGTTCTGCTTCTTCAGTTCTGCCTGTAACTCTTCCCAGGCCAATTGCCGACGGGCAAGAAAACTCTCCACAGACTCCACCGGGTAATAATGTGGGGTGGCAAAAATGGCCCGCACCCCTTGGGTATAGGAAAGGCGAAGGGCCTCTATGGATTGCCGGGCTGTCTTGCAGCCGTCATCCATACCAGGTAAGATGTGGCTATGTAAATCGCAAAGTTCCACTGTCTTTCCCTACCCCTTTCTTCTTGCCCTGCAAAACGCGCCGCAAAGTATACCATATTACCATATACTATAGCACATTTCTTTGCTCCATGCAAGAAATTCTATCATAAATATACTGTCTTTTTCTGTCAAAAGGGGAAAATCAGGCAAATTTATCAAGAAAAGTTGTTATGTATATCTGCACGCCCGGCTCAAGCAATGCATATAATGGGATGGTGCCAACCAGCCAAGGAAAAGATGGCAGATTATATGAAATCCATCAGCCAATAGGAGGAGGAAGGAAATTGAATAGATATAACGGTTTTGACGACAGAAATTGCACACCGCAGTTTGATGACAATTCCTGTAAGCGGCATCCGCAGAATACTCCCTGTTTCCCGGATATGGGCGGTGGCTGCTGCCCCGGTCCTGCCGGACCACAGGGTCCGGTGGGACCAAGAGGACCGGCAGGTCCTCAGGGAATCCCCGGTCCAAGAGGGCCAATCGGGCCGCAAGGGCCTGAGGGAATAGCAGGTCCTGTCGGTCCTCAAGGGCCAACAGGAGAAGCCGGGCCCGTTGGTCCTCAAGGCCCTGGCGGTGTCGCAGGGCCTGCCGGGCCTCAGGGACCTGCGGGGGTAGCCGGACCTGCCGGACCGCAAGGGCCTACCGGTGAAGCCGGGCCCGTTGGTCCCCGGGGTCCTGCCGGTATTGCCGGCCCTGCCGGACCGCAGGGGCCCGTAGGTGCAACCGGTCCAATAGGGCCACAAGGGCCTACCGGCGAAGCCGGCCCTGTTGGGCCTCAGGGGCCTGCAGGGATAGCCGGACCTGCCGGTCCTCAAGGTCCGGTGGGTGCTACCGGGGCAACTGGGCCTGCCGGGCCACAAGGACCCGTTGGTGAAACCGGACCCGTTGGACCCCAAGGTCCTGTTGGCGCAACCGGCGCTACGGGTGCTACCGGACCTGCCGGGCCGCAAGGACCCGTCGGTGAAACCGGACCCGTTGGGCCACAAGGGCCTGTCGGTGAGACCGGTGCTACAGGTCCGCAGGGACCTGCAGGACCACAAGGGCCCATCGGTGAAACCGGACCTGTCGGGCCCCAAGGTCCTGTTGGGGAAACCGGGCCTGCAGGGCCTGCCGGCGGTGTGCTGGGATACGCAGATTTCTATGCACTTATGCCCCCTGATAACGCCGACACTGTTGCGCCCGGCGAAGATGTCAGTTTCCCCCAAGACGGTCCCAACAGCGGCACAGGTATCACCCGCGCCAGTGAAAGTTCTTTTACCCTTGCTGACATCGGCACCTACCAGGTGCTGTTCCAGGTAAGTGTAACAGAAGCCGGTCAGTTAATCCTGACCCTGAACGGTGCAGATCTTCCCTACACCGTAGTTGGCCGTGCCACCGGCACATCCCAAATCGTAGGTATGGCCATCGTGGAAACCACAGCAGTGAACTCTGTGCTGACCGTCCGCAACCCTGAAGGCACCGCTGAAGCATTAACCATTACACCATTGGCCGGCGGCACCCGCCCGGTCTCTGCCCACCTGGTAATCACCCAACTGGCATAACCAAAGCAAGACGCCATCGTCTAACAATAGCAGTAAGCATAAGGAATGGCCCAGCCAAAAGGCTGGGCCATAAATATCATATCAGCAACCGAAGCCGCCGCAGATCCGGCTGAGGATCTGCCAAATGGAGCAGCAACCGGTGTTGCAGCCCTCATTGCAAGAGAAGATAAACATCTGCTGTCCTCCTTTATAGAATGTGATTGCCTCGCGAAGACAAGAGCATTGTACCTGACGGATCAACATAATGCAAGCTGTAATATTTGCCAGCAATCAACCTCCCAACGTCTCAAACAGGCGCAGCCTTAATCGGCTGTGCCGAATCAACGCGGCAGATTCGCGCGTGCGCCGGCGGGACTCGTTTGCATTTCTTCTTTCGCAGAAATAATTGTAGACACCAGTTTTTGAACTGGTGTCAGCAATATGCCACCGGCATATTGCAATTTAATCTTTCGAGTCCCTCGGCGCAACAAAAAATGAGAGGGGGCATAAATCCCTCTCTCATTTTTTGGCTAAAATGGGCTTAGATGATACAATGCACCCCCTGGATGCGGATTTGCACCCCCCTAAACCGGGTTTTGCACCCCCCTAAAGGTCGTTTTTCGGGATTTTGCACCCCCTGCGGCAAAAGAGTTGCACCCCCCTGGGACGCGCGGTTTAAGGATCCTCACCTAATACTGTTGCAAGCATGAGCCTGCCGCCCAACCGGAATGCGTATGAAAATATCTCCACCTCAATCAGGCCGTACATTTCATTGACGCAGTCATCATATTTTTCAAGCACCTCCCGTTGTTCTTCTGTCAAGGTACTGCTTAGGGTCTCCCGGTTACGCCCCATAAGATTCAGCAGTTCCTTGATGGCTCGGTTGCGTTCCTTGCTTTCCTCTTGCGGGTTTATATTCCCATACCAAAAATCTTCAAGTATATTCATGTCGCACCTCCCTCAAAAACAAAACTGCCGTATCGCTGAGATCACTCTCAGGGATACGGCAGTTTTTCTGTTGTTACTGTTTTGTTTGTAATCGGCTATAGGCATTGCTTGCACCTCCTTGCAGCAACGCACTATACCATCACTCGGTGCATAAGTAAAGATAACAAATTGTGAACAAAACTTTATTAAGATTGCTTATGGCGAGATTATTTCGTCCTCGGGATTGCGCATCGTATCTTCCCAGGTACTATGAGTCCCTTCGCCTGGAATGAATTCCAGGCGAATTTCATCACCAATATCAAGTACCTCTGCTTTCCTCTTGATTTTATTAAGATCTTTCGGTTTTAGCGCAAGGAACCTCCGGACAATAGGTACTGTAAATGTTTCACCCCAAAGCGGCACATCAACAGATCCTACATATGCTAAGGAGAATGGTGTCTCATCCCATTTTGCAATTTCATTTTTTAGTTTTTCTGTCACTTCCACTGGGAGGCTTAGCGCATCCCAAGAAGAAACAACCCGTTCATTATTGATTAAGCGATACAGGTACACAACGTTAGCATATTGCTTTTCATAAATTTCTGCGGGGACGTTGAGGGATGTTTTGAAATACTCTTCCACTTTGACAACCATTTTCCAAAAAAGGACTTCATCATCTAAGCTATCGAAATCTGTTTTGTAAGAAAACTCATCCAAACGCCCACGAGCAAATTCTTCTTGTAACTCCAAGGACTTAATTGAAATAATCCGCTTTTGCTCAACATTCTTCATAAAATGAACATATTTTAATATATCTTTATTTGTTGGATTGCGCATTGATATCGTGAAGAATATTTTTTTCGTTGCGAGGTTGGTTCGCATAGTAAACGAAAAGGGAAAATCCACTTGTTCGCTATTGGAAACAACAATTGTGCCATCGTCCAGTATTTCTTGCGTGCGGAGTAATACATAGTCAAATTCAACATCTTGATCTAAACTAATGCTGCACGGAAAAGCCTTTTTAAATGGCCGTGGAGGAATTGTAAAAGACTTTCCGATTACCGCTTCAGCTTCATGTTGAACAGGATCTGGTTGCACGCCTAATAGCTTTTGTGCGGCCTTAACATTTAAGGTGATTCCAAGTTGGTGACGATTGGCATAGTCAATAACTGCTGGAGTTAGTTCGTCAACATATTTTTCTCCAATTTTCATAGTACCGACACATTTAATTTTGGGAGGATATAGCTTTGATGCATCGTGCGAAAGCGGAACACTGTACAATTTCTGTTGGCCATTTATTAACTTGACTTCATAGCCATAGTACGGAAAAAGTGCATGTTTACTGGTTAGGGCATTGGTATAGGTGGTTAAAAAAGCTTCTATTGAAGATGTGTCTCCTGTCCCTATTAATCGAAGACCTTCTGCGACTGCTTGCTCCGGAGAAAATCGAACTAGTTCAGCTATTTCATCAGAAAGGGACTCTCGCTGATGACTCATTTCTGAGACTAAACGATCAGTTTGAACACTACTAACGCGTTCCACAGAGTCCTCAACGGCGTCAACTATTTCGCCTGAAATAAACTGTAGATCAGCATTGATCCTTTGCCGGTAATAAGAACGCAGTATGTCAACAGCTTTACTCACCATTTCAACTGCACGTTTTTCACCGAGTTTTGTATTCGCTTGTGCATATGCTTTCACCTTACTGAGAATCGTAATATGTGCAGCAGCGCGTTCCTTTTTGGTTCCCCGCAGACGAATTCTCATATCCGCGATAAGGTCTTTGCAAATATAGTCTGCTACTGCACCAAAATCAATTTCCTCGCTCTTGGTACATGTAAAATTGTAATTTGCTTGGCGTTGAACGAACTCCTCAAGCCGTGCCTTTACTTGTTTTTCTTGTATGGAATTTTTAATTTTGTCCTTAGAGACATCCAAGCCGATATTTACAATGTAGTCACCAAGAACAGGAAGAATCTCGTTTGCCATATATGTTGTTATCTCCTTATTTCAGGCTTTTGCGTTTTTCCCTTGCACATTGCGGACAAACAGCGCCTTTGGTCCTAACTTGTATTTTTGCTTGCCACTCATGTCCTTGGCCACACTTCCACCATACTTTCTTATTGCTATTAGGCAATACATCTTTGGGTGTTAATCCATCATTTTTTTCATAGTTCCATTCATTTGCTAAAATCGGATTAACTGTATATAGATCGCTTTCACCCTTAACGGCATACCTCCCCGCACAATACGGACACCCACCCCCACTATGTCTGCTTGCTATCGTTGCTTGCCACTCATGTCCTTTGCTACACTTCCACCAGGTTTTTTTATTGCTGTTAGGTGCCACATCCATAGGCGTTAATCCATTGTTCTTTTCATGATTCCATTCATTTGCTAATGTTGGATTAATCGTCTGCAAATCATTATTGCCTATTATAGTTTTTACACCTGAGCAATATGGACATCTGTGTCCTTTATTTCTTGTAAAAATTGTCGCTTGCCATTCATGTCCTTTTCCGCACTTCCACCATACCTTTTTATTGCTATTTGCAGCAAAATGTTCTGGTTTCAAATGTCCATTCTTTTCATAATTCCACTCTCTTGCTATTTCTGGATTAGAAACCGAAATAGATCGTTCTTTTTCTGTGTATTCACGCAAATTCTCTATAGCAATCGAGTCTCTTTCTATGTCAATATCCACCTTAGTTCCGACGATTTCGGTTAAAATTGTTTCTAGTATTTGGGGCAAATCTTTCTGACCTTTTTGAACAACAAAATCTATGGAACTGTCATTAAGCGGCAGCAGCCCCTCTCTTATCCTGTATAATTTAATTCCATTCTTTTTGCATTTTAAATTTTTCTCTATATCTTTTTGCGATTTGTTTTTATGCCAAAGATATCCATCGTATTCGATGGCAGTTTTTAGTGATGGAATGTAAATATCTAACTCGTAACCATGTTCCTTATACGAATGCGCCACCTCTAAACCGTACTTTTTAAGATAATATACAAGGATATATTCAGGGAAAGATGTTTTCCGCTCAGAAGTACAAATAGGGCACCCAATCCCTTTATTTCTGTTTGCTATCGTCGCTTGCCACTCGTGCCCTTTACTACACTTCCACCATACTTTTTTATGGCTATTAGGCGTTACTTCCGCAGGTGTTAATCCGTCGTTTTTTTCGTAGTTCCACTCGTTTGCTAAAGTTGGATTAACTGTGTATAAATCATTTTCATCTTTAATAGTGTATAGATTTGCGCAGTAGGGACAACCATTTCCATTATTTCTACTTGCTATCGATGCTTGCCATTCATGTCCTTTCCTGCACCGCCACCATGCTTTCTTATTGCTGTTAGGCAATACATCCATGGGGGTTAATCCACCGTTCTTTGCGTAATTCCATTCATCGGCTAAAGCTGGATTAACTGTTGATAAATCATTTTCGCCTTTAATAGCGTACCTCCCCGCGCAATACGGGCATCCACATCCGCCATATCTGCTTGCTACCTTCGCTTGCCATTCGTGTCCTTTGCCGCATATCCACCAGACTTTTTTATTACTCCCAAGAGTTAGTTGTGTTGGGGCAACATCTGTATTTCTTTCCCAATTCCATTCATCCATAAGTTGAGCATTATCGCTCACATATTGTTTTTCTTTCTTTTCTGCCATAATGCTCACCTCCCGATTGTTTAATAATTATACCATAAATACTGGGATTTGCAACAAATCGACCAAATCATACAGATTATGATTTTTTACTGATTATATAGACTAACGCCAAATACAGTGATATAATTAAAGAAAACGAAAGAGGTGTTTGATTTATGCTGTTTGATGAAAAGGAATTAAATGTGCTTGACAACAATGATTCGCGAACCTATTTCAAAGAAATATTGCAGTCATATTATAGTCAGAACTACCGTGCAACGATTGTCCTATTGTACTCCTTTGTCATCTATGATTTGTTTATTAAACTTCAAACAATGGCAAATGAGGGCGATAAGAAAGCAAACACCAAGCTAACGGAAATCAATGCTATGATTGCAGATGATCAAAAATATTCGCTCGTTGAAAATGCAATTATTGAGTTTTATAAACAAAACTGTCCGCTGTATTTTAATCGCTTCGTTGAGGATATTGAATATCTAAAGAATTGCCGTAACAAATGTGCACATCTAAAAGTAAATGATAATTCCCTTTATGTGCCAAGCGATTATCATGCAAGAATGTTGATCTGTTCGATGTTTGATAACATTCTTTCTGTTAAAGCACCTTTCATTATGGATCTGTTCTCCTTTGCTAAATCCGATGTTGAAAAATACACATCACAACTTTTCAGCATCCCTGAAACCGGAATCGAAAAGTCCATCATTAGCGAGTTAAAAAACAAGTATTTCAAGCGAATGACTTACGATTCAATCAAAAAATCATTCAAGACCTTTGTAAGGCTACTTTTAGTTTCTGAAGATGAAGAATGCAAGAATAATATTTACGGGCTTTATACCTTTACTTACTCCTTAACTGACTATGTCACCAAAAACGGTTACACTCAGTTTTTTAACGAACCCGATATACAATCTATTTTAGGCAAAGTAACCGTTGATTCTCTAAAAGAAAATAAAACACGCAGAAATGCATTAATTTCAATAATGGTTGACTATCCGGTTGTTATGGATTGCATCAGGATTAATCACGCCTCTGTTTTTGAATATGTTAGCAACTGTATTGTTCTAACCCCCAAGGGACTTAAACTGTACAAGGTATTTTATCCGAGATCAGAAAAAACACTATATACTTTTTTCTTGGAAAACAGCGCATTAAAGGATCCTACTTATACGGAAACACTTTACCAAACGCTCTATGAATGCCATGACTTCAATATTAATGTCTTTATGAAAGAATTGGTATCTGCAATCCCTACTTTTAATGCTTTCCACACCGCCGATATGTTTATGAGTTCCTTTATAGCCCATCTTCCTGATATGTCGGTTGAGACCATTGAGGAAATCATAAAAGTATACAAGAAAAATTCTCAATGTACAAATCGGGGCCGGCACACCTCTGATATCGCTACTGTAAATAAATACTTAGAGGATCAGCGTTCCGCTGATGCCGAATGACGACATACAATACGGTTGCCAACTGTTGTCTATAATGGAGAATTATCAAAAAGGACTTCCATTTTCGTGATTTTATGGTAATACCATAGCTAACGAAAAAGGAGGTCCTTTTTATGAAAGTTACTATGCGACCGGCAACAAAACTGCCGAAAATTATCATCCACCGCATTTAATCACTCGAGTCCATTTGCACGCGCCGGCGGGACTCGTTTGCATTTCTGCTTTCGCAGAAATAATTGTAGACACCAGTTTTTGAACTGGTGTCAGCAATATGCCACCGGCATATTGCGATTTAATCTTTCGAGTCCCTCGGCGCAACAAAAAATGAGAGGGGGCATAAAGCCCTCTCTCATTTTTTGGTACGCCGGAAGGGACTCGAACCCCCAACCCTCGGAACCGGAATCCGATGCTCTATCCATTGAGCCACCGGCGCGTGCTTTGACAT
>RHMF01000285.1_pt1 | contig 21036 bp, 23 predicted proteins | sample 5365151 | NCBI WGS metagenome assembly RHMF01 (sample SAMN10266501, study PRJNA497801) | feces metagenome | isolation source: feces | host: Bos taurus | place: China: Prairie of Fairy Mountain | collected 2017-08-14 | reverse complement strand
GCCTTTCAAAGAATGGCTGCTAAAGGTAGAAGAAAGTAATACTGAATAAAAAAGTATTGAAAAATCTTCTAAAAAGAATAATATATAAATGTTAATATTTATATATTATTTTTTTATAATGGCAGCAAAAAGTGTAAATCGATATGAGAAAGAGTGAAAAATATATAAACAATGTTCATACTGTTTAGAATATATAGAAGCTACAAAAGAATATTTTTCTTGAAAAGAAACATGATTTATGTGATTATGTTCTATATGTAAAAATTGTGAACATAAAAAATATATTATAAATAAAGATAAAAGATTGAAACAATCTAAAGAACGTTATACAAAAAATAAAGATAAAATTTTATTACAAGTAAAAGAATATTATTTAAAACATAAAGAGGAAAAAATAGATTATGCTAAAAATTATAGAACAATAAATAAGGAAATCATAAAGAAAAAAGATAAGGATAGATATTGGCAATGAAGATATTGAATATCAACTGAAGAAGAAATATTAAATCATAAAATTAAAAAGAAGAAAGAATGGGTATATGATAGACCAAAAGAAAACCGAGCAACATTTCATTGAAGAACATATGATTTTATTAATAAATATTGATTACGTCCAAATATATGTCAAATATGTTGAGCTAAAAGAAAAATAAATGCACATCATCCAAGTTATGATAAACGATATGAAGTAGTATTTTGTTGTAGTAAATGTCATATTAATATTCATGCTTGAAATATTAAATGTCCAGAGCCTATAAATATATTAGAATTAATAAAATAAAAAACCCTGTCCTATTGGACAGGTTTTTCTTTTACTTCTTTTTTCCTCATCATTTTTTGCAAGCCATCTTTATTATCATTAGGATGTAAATAATGCTGTACTAGAATGTGAGCGATTTCTTTCATGCGCTCCATGTTTTGTTCTTCGAATTCGGATAGTCTGCCTAATTCGTTAGACAGTCTTTCAACTTCTCGATCTTCTAGCATTTGTTCTTTAGTCTTCATTATAAAGGAAGCTTCTCATTTATTTCAGGATAAATTTTTCTAAGTGGTTGCGATAAAGCAACGATTCAAGCTTGAACTTCAGGAGATTCTGTATTATAATATTTTTTTAATATCTCAAGCACAACAGCATATACATTAATCTTTTTTAATCTTTCAGGATCTATTTTTGCTTTTTCTTTGATGTAAAGAACCCAATACCTTCGGTTAAACTTTTGTCAGATCTTTTTCATATTATCATATGATACATAGAATCTACTCTTGCGTTTATTAGCATCATTAGCTGACCAGCTGTTGATAAACCAGAATCAGTTAGCGTCCCAACCTACTAATGCTATACAGTGTCAACCAGTAGGTGATGCAGGAACTGATACTACTTCTCATTTAGTCATTTCAGTCCACATCTTTTTATCTCATCTAACGCACCATACGATAGGACATCATGCATATAAATATCTTTTCATCATATCTATATCCTTATCATATTCATCTGAGTTCCAATCTCAGTAAGCATATCAATCAAACTTAACTTCATCTCATTTCTCAACAGTTTTGATTCATTGTTTTAATGCAGTTGATACAGCTTTTTCAACATAATCTCAACCATCATAAACTATTGTTGAGTGTCACATTTTAGTCCATAGATCTTTCCAATCTGGAGTAAGAATGTTTGAAGTTGTAGGTTCTACTCATCATTCTTTAACGTTAAGAATTTGAGTAGCATGTGTAGTTCACATTGCAGTACATGAACCGATTGCTCATTGATTAGATGTCTCATAAATCCATTTTCAAAGTGAAAAGAATTCTGGTAGTTTGACATTCATATCAATTTTAATAGCTTCTTCAGCTGTGAAGTCTGTAGCTTCAGCCATGTCTTCTGGAATAGTCAAGGCTGATCAGTAAGCTTCAAGTTCTTCATCAGTGAAGATAATTTCTTTTTCTTCCATGATAATATAGTTAGAAAATAAATATTATTTTTTATTATTTAATATCCTTTCTTGATTTTGTTGGAATAGGCATAGTAGTTCAAAACTGCATTTCCAACAACCTTTCTTTCGTCAGATTCATTGTCTGCATTTGTCTTCTCATTCTTTTGTATATCTGAATTTATCCATTTTTATTTTTTATATAAATTATTTTATACAATCATCTTTATACCATGTATAAGGATCATGAATATTTTTTGAGGTAAGAACATCCAACAGCCGTTGTCTGACATCTTCACGTAATGCTTTTTCACTGAGTTCAACGGTTGTTATTAATTGTTCTGCGATCATTTGATTCTGGAATAATGTATGTAATGCTCTATGAGTTGTATTCTTTAGTATTTCCAGATTACAAGGTTCAGAACTTCAATAGCGAGATCTAGGTAAAATGTGATGTTTACTGTACTGATCCTCAAGTTTGCTCATCTATATTTTCTTTTTTATCTAAAGGCTTTTTAATATTTAATTGTCCTTTGAATAAATCAGCTATCATTGTTATAAGCCATTTTAATGCATCAATTTCTGGAAGTTTTTCCTTATAGTTCAATGCATATATATGTCATATTATTGAATATCATTCTGACAATATTAATACACTCATAACAATTGTAGATATAGTTTCAATGTTATCGTAACCTATTCACTTCAAGACGGCTATAGTAATAAAAGGCAATGCTCGTCTTCAAAATTTTCTTGCGATTCATTCTACTAATTTTTTTGATGATGTATCTTTCGTAACAAAATAACTATCAAGAAGTCAGAATAATATGTCTACTCATAGGAATATAGATAATGTCATTAATGCTTGAGCTTCTAATCAGAAGTATGCAAGAATGGATCATATAGTAATTCATCCTGCGATTTCAGCGACAACACCTCAAGTTGAATAAGTCTCCATGTAAGATGAAATTTATAAAATAAATATTTCTATAATAATTATAGTTTTTTGTTTATGTTTTGCAAACACGAAAAAGCAAGTATTGCTACTTGCCTTTTTTCTTTTTCAACTTAACCATCTTGTTTTCGTTACCTACAACGGCACTAGGCTCACGCTGTAGTTGTTGTTGTGGGAGGATAAATACTTGTGTAAGGAGAACTGACAATCCAAGCTGGCACGCTTGATGGACGAAGAGCGTTGATAAGCTCATTTGTCTGTTGATTGTTCTGAGCGATAACTCTAGCTTCAGCTAAAGCAGTTCTTAAATTGTTAGTCTCTTGTTCGCATAACTTATCCAAGACTTTTTGAACGTTGGCTGCAGATGATGCTATAATAGCTGATGTGTTTTGTTGTCAAGCTAAGATAGCTCTCTCAATGCTTTGATTCGTGTTACAGAATCACATGTTCATTTGAGAAGTCAAATTAGACATAGCAGATTGAGAAGCAAGTTGCTGTTGCCAGAACGAATTGTTGTTGATTAGATCAACTGTATTATCGTGGTTGTTATTGCTGTTAGCAACACCAGCCATCCAAGCAGCAGCATTGTTTCATCATCCGAATCATCCGAATCCATTACCGTTCCCAAGAAGGAAAAGGAATAAAAGCAAGATGATCAACCAAGTTCACATTCATGGTGCAGTTGATAGAGTTGATTGTTCCATGATATCGTTGCTTAATAATATAAATAATTGGCTGTACTACTTAGATTAATTACCAATCATTTCTACTATTTCTGCTTCTTTTTCAGGAACAAACTTAGAAGCTGACTGTTTAATCTGCTGAGCAACTTGTGGATTTTGCTTTAATAGATTAGGCATGATTTTAGCAGCCAGATCATTCAAAGCGTAAGGATCATTAAAATCTACATTTTGTAAATCAGCTGGATTAATTCATATCTGAAGTAGCTTCTGCTTTATTCAACCAAATGCGTTTAGCATTTGCATAAGTGTATTTATATTCATGGCTATTCTCTGTCATCAACTAAATCGTATTCTTCATACAGTTCTCTCATCTTGTGTTTATACTTGTGCTCAAGTGCTTGCTTCTTCATTAAGAATCCAGCATAGTGAACTACTTTATCAAGGAACTCTTTTGCTTCTCAAGGTTTTTGCATCATCATATCGAATACAGCTTGAGTATCCATTTCAGTTCCATGAAAATATTGTTTAATGTTTTCCATCTAAAATGATGTTATGATATAAAAACAATTATAATATACCTAAGAATTAGGGATATACGAATTATAGTTAGACAATCTTAAACTTGAAAATGAGTGGCTAAACAATACATTTTAGTTGTAACCATTTTGTTGTTTGGTGAAGAATAAATACTCTTTTATTCTTAACCTTATTTCGAAATGTCTAAATGTACTAGATGCCACGATGATTCTCACGGACATAAATATTGTGAGAACTGTATCTCTTTGAGATCAAACGCTTGTTCTACCATTAAACAGAATAGTAGAAGATTGGAAAAATTATTTGCTACTAAACGGTATACGTTTGAGTGATTTGAAAAATTCGAATGCTATGTAAATAACATTCGCAAGCAGGAAGCAATACTTATGGAGTTCTTGGAGAAGGACGCAAAGAGAAGAATTGAAGCATTAAAGTAAAAAAGAGCCGTGAGGCTCTTTTTTATTATTAGAATACGATTGCTGCTAGGATAATTGTCGTCATGGTTATTTTATAATGAATAAAACTTAATCTTACACTACTGAGTTTGTGGTATAATAAGTAGTATTTATTGATGGAGTTCTTCATGTCCAACTTCACGTAGTACCATTAAACATATAATACATTGCGTCATCAGCTGTAGTTCATGTTCAGGTAATTGGTATTCTATATGGAGTTTGATAATCTCAAGTTCTACTTGTAGATAATTTTATGCTTGAGCAATTATTAAACATATTATTATAACAATTAGTAGCAAGTGTAGTTGCTGGCAATTTTGGTAATGATGTTAATCATGTACAACTTGAAAACATACTCATACAGCATTGAGATGCTAATGTAGTTCATAATATTGTTGGAACAGCTGTTAAACTTACACAATATGAAAACATACTTTTATAGCAAGAATTTGTTAATGTAGTTGCTGGTAATATATTTTGTATAATTTTTAAATTATCACATGAAACAAACATACTCTCATAACAATTATTATGGAGAGTTGTTGCTGGAAGTATTGGAGCTACTTCAAGTGCATCACATCAGTAAAACATATACCCATAGCAATGGTCAGTTAATGTGGTAGCTGGTAGTATTGATGGTACTTTAGTAAGTGATGTACATCCATAAAACATATATTGGTAGCAATATGTACCTAATACAGTAGCTGGTAGATCTAATGCTGTTGTTAATGATGTACATCATCTAAACATATAATAATAGCAATAATTTGCCAATGTAGTTGCTGGCAATTCTGGTGTTATAGTTATTCATGTATTGTTATAAAACATATATCCATAACAATATTGTGCTAAATTTGTAGCTGGCAATCTAGGAGATTTTTTTAAGCTATTGCATGAATCAAATAGATGATAAAAACAGTAATTACTTAATGTATTAGTTCAATTTTTATTTATTAGATAAGTTACATCTCCACTTCAGTCTATACTTCAAGTCATTACAAATTTATAATATTTGTTATATGCATTACTAAATCATGTATCAGTTTCACTACTGTTTCTAAAATAGACCTTATCTCATACATTAGATAATGTTATAGTGTTTCATATTGTATATGTTTCCCAGCTAGTTCAGTTTCTACTTATTTGTAATGTGACACTAGTAGGACTTCCACTTGTTGTAAGTTGTACAGTGCTTCAAGCTGTATTCGCAGTAAAACATAATGCATCTATTGTTACTTCTCATCATCAACCACTACCTCAAACCATATTTAATATTGTCATCTTTCTCTTAATAAGAAATAAAAACTAATTCAGAATTACTACATTTACTGTTATGTCGTTTGTAGGAACTGTACCACAGGTAAAAGTTAGACTATTACTTGCTTGTGCTGAAGCATATATTTGTGCTGTTCCGTAATCTGTGAAACTTGCAGGTGCAGGACTTACCATTACAGTGTTGTTTGCAGTTACTCATGTTGCTGTAACTGTTTGTGTATTATTACTCCGTCATGCAGTAGTTAAAGTAACTGTTATTGTAGAGTATAGATTTACGTCTCCAGTCTGTCCATTCACAGAAAGCACTCCTGTGTTTGTGATAGCGTTGTTAAGAGTTACTACTCAGGTTACTCCACCCCATAAATTATCATTCTGAACGTTACTCCAATCGTATGGACTAGAACTTCTTGTTATGAATGTACTACTTTCATAGTAATTTCAAGGTCAGTAAGTTGAAGCGTTTACTTGCGTAGAAGATGTTGTTACACTTCAACTATGTGCAAATCAGTAATTATTTCACCATTGATAGAAATATCCACAGTTAGCATCTGTCAATGTATCTCCTTGATTATATACAGTTGTTGCACCTAAGTTTTTATCTTGTATTGTATACCAAGTAACTCAGTCACCACTTACACTTATTAATCCATCTGTTGCATTATAGAATACTCAAGCACTCGTTGCTACACTGCTTCCATCATATAAAGTTGTCCAAGATGATGTAGGTATAGTAGGTGTATCCTTAAAGCAACGTACGGAGTATCCATTAGAACGGTATTGGTCAGCCTGAGGAGTAATAGAGGACGAATTGAAGGCCAAATAGTACGCTCTATTAGTGGAGTAGGCCGTAGAAGACCAATAGAAACCGTATGAACCTGCATTAGCGACATTAGACGACGAATAGCTACGGTAACCTGCCATAGGCATCTTTAAATATGTCCCCATAGTTGTAGCATTTGAAGCCATAGAGAAAGTAGTAGTTAATATTCCACATAAAGCTACCCACTCATCCTTTGTAGGTACGTGGAATCCATCTGGTGCAGGTCATTGCATAGCTGAATAATCTGGTCAGTTTTTAATTTCTATTCATGGTCAAGCGTTGTATTCTTTACCTGTTACATTCCAGTTAGTTCAGTCATAGACTTTTAGTTGGTCGTTTGTTGTATCATACCATACCATTCACTCTGTAGGAGAGGATGGTGCTGTAGCAGATTTTTTAACATCATTAACTGTAACTGCTCATGTGTCTCAGTTTACAGATGTTACTCATCAGTTTACTGATTCGAACTCGAATTCAGTACCATTATGTATAACTTTGTTTATCTTGTTAGTCATAATGTAATAATTTATAAAGATAAATTAATTATTTATATAGATAATTGAAATTAATTCAATTATGTTTTGTATATTATATATGTGTTTCAATCTGTTGTTTTTGTTGATGGCAGATTATTATATTCAGCTTGTGTAACAAATATATTTCATTTTATAGAATTTTTAACAGAATATACTTGTGCCTCAGTAGCAACTAAAGTTCAATTATTTGTTACATCTGATGTTTTGTTAGGCACTACCAACGTTCTTCATACTGTCATTTGAGTTGGAGTTAGTTCAAATGCCGTATTGATATATGCGTTATTTGCAGCGTTTCTTAATGTATATTGCATATTATCTCCCCATTGATATACACCATAAGCATAAGCCGAAGCATTACCATTAGCATCTCTATATGTTTGTGTATATCAATAATTTACATTAGAACTGAATGTTTTTTCTCAACTTATAGTTTCAGTTCAAGTCTTATGTACAACATTTGCATCGTCTGCATATGTGTTGTTATCTATGCTTCAGTCTGCTTTTAGAAATTGGCTACTCGTTCCTCAGTCTTTAATGAATGATTGAGCTATTATATCTCAGTTCGCTTTGATTCACGCTTTTCTTTCTTGTGTTCATCATGAACCAGGAGCATATGTTTGAAAGCTCCACGTATTTCAAGTTCAAGTTCAACTATCTATATTAGTATTAGTAATAACTATATTTTGGTCTTCTACACCTTGTTGTGCATTAAAATCTGATGAAATAGCTATTTTTGGGTTTGCTCATCTAGTAGTTATCTGTTTTACATTTAATAGCGAGGCACTATTTAAATCTATATTTTGTGATGCTACTCAAAATAATATTCATCATCTTATATTAACAGCTGTATCAAAAGATACAGGAACTCCTCAAAAATGGAATGAACTAGATGCATCTGAACTTCAAGTTAGGTATGAGTTATTGCTTCTTACTTTTAATACCTGTCAAACATCTCAAGCTCAATTTCACTCGTGTGTAAATAATCAAGAAGATGTAGGATTGGCAATATTTAATTTATTATTTATTTCTCCCTCTATAAGCTCTATTTTATCATAGACAGCATTCTTAGAAGGAGCTATGCCTGTAACTCAATCCCAACCGCTTCAATAAGCTGTATCACTTACAGCTCAAGCTGTAGCTTCTTGAACTTGTGTATCTACATAAGATTTAATTACTTTATTTTGAACTGCATTTGTAGAACTATCAGACATTGAAGTATCTACAGTAGGCAAGTCATTAGCTGTAATATATCAAGCATCATTTACAAAGTCTGATACATTTGTAGGAATAGTAATAGTTACGTCTCAAGTTTGACTGTTTACACTTGTAACTCAAGTATTAGCAATAGTCATATTACCACTACCATATGTAAGATTTATTCAAGTTCAAGCAGTTGCTTTAGCCGCAGTATTTCTTTCAATAACTGACCAAGTTCATCAGTTTGAACTTGTTAATTGATATACAAACACTTGGTCTAATTGATTGGCTGCACTATTATGATCGCTTCTACTTCTATAATATTGAAACTCTACTGAAGTAGGATTAGTCTCTTGATTTACATAAGCCATAAAAGCTAACCTAGTCTGAGCACCAGAAGCTGGGTTAGATTGAGAAGAAGCTCTACAATATACTACAGCATTCTTGTTATAAGCAGTTATGAAATCATTCCAAGTAGATATACCATATTTGAGGATAACCATATCATCTTGTTTAGCATCCAATGCAGATTGTAAATCTGTTTGGTCACTAAGTGTTCAAGTAATATTTCACCATTCTGCAGATGTCTGTGTATTGCTTATTACTCAGTTAGTAATATCTATTCAAGTACCTGCTGTATATGTTGTGTCTACAGCAGATATTTCATTGTTTGCATCAATTGTAATATTTGTTCAAGCTACATAAGTTGTATCTGTTGCACTAACAGTTTTTCAATCTGATGCGATTTGGATATTAGTTCAAGCTATCAACTTATCTTGTTTAGTATCATCATGATAAGCATCAGTTATATATCCAGCATCGTTAACTAATTCTGATACATTATCTCAACTTTGTAATGCTGTATCTGCTTTAGCTCATTGTGCTGCTGTAGCAAATTCATTAGTATCATGAGTGACAACATTTCAATAAGTTGCGATTGTATCTGATGCATTTTTTCAAGCTGTGGCATTATTTCTAATATCGCTAAGATCGGATATTTCATCTTGCTTATCATTGAATGTACTCCAATCTGTACTTGTCAAATATCAATCAGATGATGATGAAGCAGCTCATAATTTTTGTTTAATGCTTCATTGATTTTCATCTCAAGTGTTTACTCAACTTTGATGAGACAAGTTAGTTCTTTCAGATGTAGTAAGAAATAGATGAGTGCTTCATTCAATTATATCATCAGAATCTCAACTTAGATCATCTAAACTATCTGGTATTGATGGCAAATTATCTATATCATTATAATCATTAGTTTTTCAAACTGTTGATATATCAGCATCATTTGCTTTTAGATTTAACGCATTTGTTATAACTCTATTTTCTACTGGATTTGTAGATGTTGTAGATAGTGAAGTATCAATTGCTATTTGTCTTTCAGTATTAATAAGCAATAACCAATTAGTTCAATCATAAACATAGAAATCTCATACTTTTACTTCATCTGATTCAACTGTTATACTAGCTTGTCAGATTATATATTGAGATCAATTAGGTTTATAATTAGTTCAAGATGATACATTTGATACAATAAAATAATCTCATGTGTTATAAACATATGGATTAGTTTGTGGATTTGTTTGTGGTAATCACGTAGAACAATTCCAGTTAGATAAGAAATGTCATACTTGTTGTAAATCTCTTATATAATTATATAACACTCTTCACTGTCTTGCAGACAGTGCAGCAGTGTTATCATAACTTGATAATGTATCTTCTACTTCAGGTATTGATAAATCCACAACCCTATATTGATCTGGAGTTTGCGGTTCTCAATTTACTTTTATTCATTGAATGTAATTTCTCTCAGCACCTGGCTCTATACTATCAAGTTTTTCTATAACTTCTTGAGTTAACGTGAACTCTTTTAGTTGCTTATCAACGTAATCTCAATCAGCTCAATATGTTATACGTCCTTGTGCCATATGTTATTGAGGGTTATGAGTAAATAAAATAGAAGTTTCAATCAGTTTCTTTAGATGCTGGTAGATTATTATATTCAGTTTGAGTTACTAATACATCTCAATTTAATGCTATTGTTTCATTATTAGATTGATCCATTGAGAAATCTCATTTAGTTACTCAAGCTTGAGTAATTGTAACAGTACCATCATTAGGGATTGTATCTGTTGCGCTGATTTCATTAGTATTGGGATCTATTTGTATATTATCTCATTCTACTAATTGATCTTGTTTTAATGCTATTGAAGCATCCATTGAAACTATTTTATCATACACAGCATTCTGTGATGGAGCTTTATCTGTAGATCAGTCCCAAGAATTTCAAAATGCTGTGTTATCTACTTTTCATGATATGGCAGTAGATACTGCATTTTGAACATATCATTGAGTAGCGAAGTTTGAATCGTTTGTAAGTTCTGATATATTATCTCATGGTTGTAATGCAGTTGCTCATAAAGCAGAATTAGCTCTTATAGCATTAAGATCATTTATAGTATCTTGTTTTTGTGAAAGAGCATTAGTTATAACTCTATTCTGAACAGCATTTAAACTTGTTACAGATAAATCAGAATCAATAGTAATTGTTATCTGTTCTTGATTTTGGAGTATCCAGTTAGATCAATCATACAGATACCAATCATTAATTCTAACTGTTTCAGTTTCTACATCAGTAGAAGCTTCACCATGTCTATAATAACTACCATGAGGACGATAATTAGTAACTCAAACTGAGTTAACTATATAATAATCTCATATCTTATAATCATATGGATCGTCTGCTGGATCTGTTTTTGGAAGTCATGTAGCGCAGTTCCAAGAAGATAGAAAGCGTCACATACTTTTTAATTCATTTATCTGATCTTGCAAAAGCCTTCATTGATTGGCAGATAATGCATCTGTATTAGACATAGATGTGAGATTATCTACAACTCAAGGAATAGAGTCTATTTTAGTCTCTATTTCCTGAGTTAGTTTATGTGTACGTAAAGTCTTTTCAGTATATATATTATCACCGTTAAAGACTAATCTAGCTTTTGGCATATGTATAGATTATAAGAAATAAATTAGCTTATAGAATTTACTATAATATATTTATAGCTTCAAGTCTCTTCTGTATTAGATGCAACTGTAAGCTGTCAAACGCTAATTGTTTCTGTTAAATCTCATATTATATCTTGATAATTAGATATTATTACAAAGCTATCAGAAGTAATATCTGCATCAACAACAGTAGATGTTCTTGAATTAGAAAATACTCATGTTCACATTTTAACAATAGCTGTTGTGTAAACTGGTGGAAGATATTGAGTATCAATTAATCAATTAACATCCAATGGAGCAGTTCCATTAGGCTGTCATTTTTCACTTTGTAATACGAAATCAGGAGCTTCTCATCATTGAGAAAGATATACTCAATTAGTTGCTCTTATTTCATCAGCTACTACTTCTCAAGTTCTAACAGTATCAGATTCAACTTGTCAAGTTACAGTTATTCAATTTCATATAACAGCAGCTCATGTTGTTCTTAATGTTCAATCAATATCAACAGAACCGTCAGTCTCTACAGCTTTTAAATGAGAAGATCAATTAACAGTTAGATCATCAGTAACTGTTAAATCTCATCATACAGATAAATCATCTCATAAAGTTGTAGCTCATGTTATATTCATTGCTCATTCAACAGTTTCATCTCATGATACAGATATATTTCAATCTATAGTAGTATTTCATCAAACATCTAATGTTGATCAAATAGTAGCAGTTGAATCAACACTTAATGCTCATCATATACTTGCACTTCATGCAGATGTTATATTACCAGAGATATCTGTATCTCAACCAATTGTTGTATCTCATGTAACTGATAAATCTCAACCTATTGTTGCATCTTCAGTAGTTTCTAAACTCTTAGAATGTATTTCTCAACCTTCATGAGTTTCAGAATCTTCAAGAACATTAAGGTTTCAAGTAATATCAGCTCATCAGTTTATAGTAGCTTTTCATGCCACATCTAATGTTGAGTTCATAACAACTGTTCAATTAACAGTTTCATTTCATTGAATAACAGCATCTCATGTAACATCAAGTCATCATGCTTGAGCAGATTCGAATATTCATTCATCTGCTTCAATTGAATCAGCTATGATATCTTTTAATGTTAACACTTGCCATCATTCTACGATATCTTTAATATTTATAGAAGCTGTTTTTTCATATTCACGTCATGAATCATCTTCATAAGTAATAGTTCATTCAAGAGTTTCTCAATCTTGATTTAGATTAAATGAAAATGATTTTATAGTAGATTTACTATCTTCAATCATATTCATTAATTCTTCTAACGCCTCATCTACTTTTTTAACAGATGCAGGTCGTTTTTGGATATCCTTAGAATTGAATGTTACGTTGGAAGCATCAACACCTCATTCGATTGGATCTCATAGACTCCAAACGAATTCGTTATCATTGTCCCAGTTAAGAATAGGAACATAAGATTTATTACATTCTATATTCTCATAATCGCAACTGTTTACAGGGAATCCGAATAACTCATTCCATAATCAAAACATTTGTTATAAGTTTATGAATGTAAAATATTATCCTTCAAGAGCAGCAACTCTTGCAGTTAGGTCAACAATCATTTCTTGCATGTCAGAAATAGTTTGTTCCATTTCTGCGATTGCCGAATGATCGCTTTCATCGTTTGACGTGAGTACATCTTCTGATTTTAGAACTTTCCACTGTCGTGCTTCATTATCTGTACTCCATTCTAATTGAAGTAAGTATTTTTTATTGCACTGTGGATCGCATTGAAAGATACTATCGTCGATTTCGACTGATTTTAAGAATGCGGCATTTTCTCCAAACATGTTTATAGTTGGTTAGAATTTAAAATAAAATGCTAATAATATTATATAGTTTTTTTGTTTAAAATCTACTTTTGTAAGATGGTGGCACATCTCATTTTCTAAAGCAAGTTATTCTTGTTTTAGGTCAAATAGAAGTTTGTCATCATGTTAATTCAAGAGTAATATGATCAAGAGTCTGTCATCATTTCATTCTATGATCATTTAGATAAGTAGAACATCTAACCCAGAATCAAATTCAAACTGGATTATCTTGTGACGCACCAGGGAATGCTATTACATGAGTTGTGTTGAAAGACATTATACTCAATTCAAGATTTCTCTCTGATCAATTATAATCTGGATCATATTCATCAGGATAGAAATCATTTACATATGGAGTATATTTTCTTCAGTCGTATTTGAAGTCTGTCCATTCTAATTCATTTCAAGCAAGAGTAATAAGTAGTCATCACCTTGCAGCCTGTAATCATGCTTCAGTTATATTACGTAAAGTTGAATTACATGTAATAACATATACTCATGGTTTTGTTAGCATAAACAATGTTGATCAAGATCATGTTAATACATCATCTGTAGCTGACATATGTCAACTTCAATTAAAGATTCTTCATGCTGATGAATCATTATTATTAGTTGCATATATACGTACTCATTCATCATCCATAGGTACATCACAACTTCATCAATCGAAATACCATGATACAAAAGATTCGTCTTCTGGACAAAGACTATCTAATGCGTTTGTTTGTTTATTATAAACAATATAACTGTATTTAGATTCGTTACAGCTACTTGGTTGATAAGCTTTTACTCAGCTTCATGTTGTCACTAATATTCAAGGACTAGGTAGAGAACTTGGAGTATCTTCTAAGTCTGTGAATTTTAATCATGCTTTTTCAGGATCGAATCAAATACACATCGTATGAAAACTTCATGATGTATTTTCTGTTAATCTTATTGGTCAATCTGAATCACATACAACTAATTTCTGATTAAGATATCATGCAGTTTGATCTCATGCAGATATCTTTATTTTTTCATCTTTATCAGTAATAGCAGATTTACAGATTGCTTTTAGATTACCATTACGATCCATTCATAAGAATGAGTCTCAATCTCAACATGGTTCTGGTCGACCTGGAAGATTTTTTACATTAGTAATCTTTTCCTGACATATAGGACAATTTCATTCTAATCAGCATGGAACTTCATCAGATACTAGTGGATCTCATTGAGTTCAATACTTATCGTCCCATTTTCATATTAATAGATATCAGCAAGTGTCAAAAGTTAACGCTTGCAAATCATCTCATTTATTCAAGCCGTCAGTAACGACCTTTATTTTATCTCATCCGTATTTCATTATTACACGGCATTATGAAGTAAAATTATTTTCCAGCACAAGCTTGGCAACTTGCAGCCATGTTTTTCATTTTAGATGTAGCAGAACTTGTAACTGGCTTTCTAACTTTATAAGCCTTTCCAGGTGTTAAAGTTTTTTTCTTTGAAGGATATTGCGTTCAAGCTGCAACAGCTTTCAAGTGAGGAATAGCAGATCCTCAAGTCAATGATTTAGTCGTCATTTTGTGGCATTTTAGTAAAGGATAAAATCTTTTTTAATTCGGATTGGCTGATAGCAACCTTTCCTGTTTGCTTAAAGAATAAAGCTATAGCATCATCTTTAGCAAGTCATTCATAGTCTTTTTCGTCTAAGTCCCAGATTTCTTTTCATACTGAATCAGGAGTTATCGTGTTTGTCTCAGGATTCAATTTGTATCAGTGAGCGATTTTTCGCTCACGTATTTCTTGTGGTGTACATGTGCAAGATCAGTTGCATGTGCATCATCAACATCTTATACAGCTTGACATGTTTCGTTAGATTATAATGTAAATTATTTATTTTTATCTTTATCAGTATCATCTTTAGTATGATCATTATAATATTTAACAATTTTTTCCCAATCTTCTTGAGAGAATTTGCTAGGATCAAGAGTATTATTATTGTTGTTATTATAGGATGAAGAAATAGCTCTTTGAGTAGCAAGTTGTTTATCATTCAATCTTTCTTGAAGATCTCTATCTTTCGGAGCTTCAGAAGCCTGAAAGTCATTCATAACTTGTTGACGTAATGTATTGTCAGCATTAGATTGAGATAATTGTGCATATCATGCATTAGTATTTATCTTTCATTCTCTAATAGCATTTACATTTTGGATAGTTTGATTTGCAGCTTCATTCTGAGTTTGAGCATTATTAAGATAATTTCTTGCTCTTGCTTCAGCCGTAGATTGAGCAGACGCTCATTGTCTTCATGCGTTAGCATTAATTATAGCATTTTCACTTGAAGTAGCATTTCATAAAGCATTAATATAATTTTGTCAGACTCTTTTAGTATCTTCTGCCATAGAATTATACTCTCTTTCTGCTGTACTCTTTTCTGCATCTAATTGATTTTCTTTTAAATCATATATTCATTTTAGTGTATTTGAATTTCTTAATGAATTATTATATGAGTTCATAAGAGTTTTAGCAGAATTGTTCGTCTCAGTCAATCAATTTTTTCTTGACTGTAAAGACGATAACCTTTCTCTCAATTGAGATAATGTAGGAGATGTCGGCGATACTTGTTCTAACTTTGTTATAGCAGATGATACTTGTTGTATTTGAGCATCAAGATCTGATATTTGAGTAGACGTATCAGCAACAATACTTTCATATGGATTAGATGCTAGAGTTTCTATTAAGACATCAGCCATTATAATTTTATTATACAGAGTAAAATTAGATTAGAAAGTCTTCTAAGTTTCCAGCAGGATTAGGAATTTGTTCTTCCTGTGCTGGCATTTCTCATTCAACTGGAGCTTCAGGTTCTGGCTCAGTTGGAGCTTCTGGCTCTGGTTCAGGTTCAATAGGAGCAGGACTAACATCAACAGCCTCTTGCTGTTCTTCAGGAGTTAGTCAATCCAATATAGCAACAACTCTTTGTGCGTTATCTGATAAATCAGATCTTGCAGCTTCTGGATTATACATTGTTTTCAAGATAGCGATATCTTGTGCAGATAATTGTGAAATTACACTTTTAATTTCGTCCATGATAATATCATAAAGGAATAAAATATATAGTTAAATACTAACTTTATTTTCACATCATTCAAGGCAAACTATCTTTTGGAGTAGTTTTATAGAATGGTTTATTCATTATAGAATCAAAGTTATTATCCATAAACATTCGTCAAATCATGAATCACAAGAATTCTATTGAATCATATTCATTAGCAATAAGTTCAAAATAGAAGTTCTGTCATTGCTGTCAAATATCAATAGGAAATACTCAATATTTAGCAATATTATAATGATATTGGAATCTATCACTTCAGAAATTTTGTTCATCAGCTTCAGGTTCTTTCATAGTACATCCATTGTCATCAGCCTCGCTAGCAGGCTTAGGATCACAACATGTGTCTTTCTTGTATACTAAAGTTGGTTCATAATTATAGTATCTATCGAATTCAGTTTGAGCTGTTCTTTGCATATCTTCTATTAATCATACTCAATTTCATGAATATATTCATATACCGATAGGCATAGCACGGAATAATTTTTCAACATCATTTATATTAGTCTTTCATGATTCATGCAAACTTGTTATTGCTTCTATATATGCTGTGTTATGAAGCGTATTCATTTTAATTGTTTTTGAGAATCATCAACCATCAGCACGGAATTTGAATATTGTATTTTCAGATATCTGAGAATGATATCATATTGCAGCTTTAATCCATAGCACTTCCTTCCATGTGAACCAAGATGTATCTCAGAATGTCATAGATATTATTTGTTTGATTGGATACTTATTATTTTCATCTCAATCATAATCTCATTGATTTAGCCATACTCATCTTCAGAACCATACTCAGTCATGAATTCATCTGATATCACATCAATAAGCATACCATCGATGTCGATATTTTAATTCATCTTCATATACAAGTATTTTAGTATTCATATAATTATCTTCATCAGATATATCTTTTACATTTCTATTATCTTGAATAATTATATATATTCTAGTTCATGATTTGCATAAAGATACTTTATCTCAACGCTCTTTATCAAGATTTCTAAGATCAGTATTGATCCAGTGTAAAGACATATCAGTTGCTGTAAGCTTGAAATGAACACGATAATAAGAATCTGTTGTAGCCTCAAGATCAAGTTTAACAAATCTTTTTTTGTTATCTATCATGAACATTTCTTCATTGAAGACTAATACAGAATCTTTATTAAAGTATCACATATTCCTATCAAGAACTTGTATATTCCATCTATAATCTCAGCGTTCATCTGTTCAGTTTTTATAAGCTATTCAAATTGTATCTGGTCAGAATAGAAATACATAATCTCAACATGCTTTTGCTAAATCCCAATTTCAATATAAATGATTAGATGAATATATGGTTCATCACAGGCTTTGTCATGTATTAGAATGAGGACGCATAAAATTAACAGTTCATCTGTCTGTTGTATACACAAGTCAATCAAAGTCTTCAGTAAGTGATGTTATATCTGCGTGAGTTTGGTTAGTTTGATATAAGAATGTAAATCAATGTCAGTTCCATTCCCATATTCAGAATTGATCTTTAGATTCTTTTCATCAATAGAAGGCTATTCATAACTCAGCCTTATCATACACTAAGATATCTACATCTGATTGATAATTAATAACTCATATTTTATTTCAATAATCATCAAACAAATCCATTTGTTGTTTATCCGTTATTCAGATCCATGAACCATATCACATATTATACCATCAATGTTCTGCATCGAACTCTCATAGCTGTAAAGCTTGTCATACTACAGTATCATTTACAGATAATCATTCTTCATCAGCATGGTATAATTGGATAAATTGTCATGTTATTAATCAATCTATAGCTTTGAAGTTCTCATTAAATAATATAGATGTTGTAGATCATCATTCATATACAACAGTTCATATACGAACTCAGGTTTTTTTCTTTTCTTCTTTTGATTGTAATGTAGTTATCTTTTGAAATTTATGATATGCACATGGAGTTGTATCATAGCTTCATATTCTTTCCCAATCTCATAAACAGATATCTTGAGGATTAGGATCACAATCTATATATCTTCAAGCTTCTTTTGTATATATGTATAATTTAGAGAATTCATTATTACAACACATCAAGAATCTTCTACCGTTAACTATCTGGTGATCTGTTATAATTCTATTTCTAAATTGAAATTCTTCTTCTATTCATTTACATCTTTGGAATCATTCACGCTTTCTAATAGCGAAATAAGACTTATCTCATTTCTCATTATAAGCTTGAGAGAATGGTGTCTCAAATCAAGTATTTAATTGAGGCATTTTTACTGGACGAGTATTTATTAACTTATGATAAGTTAAGTTTACATTAGATTGGAATTCACCGATCTGATATTGGAACGGTGCTTCGAAGAACTGTATTTCATTTTCTGCAGCCATTTATTTTATTTGTTATAGGCTAAAATGTATTTACAGCTGCTGAACTTGTAGCAATAGCAGCACGTTTTTCTCATTCATCAGATCTGTCTCTAATCTTCGTAGGGATATTTACTTGAAGTCAATCTAATCAATCAAGGATACGATCACAAATCGCAAGATAGCTGGCATCGTCGCTAGCACGAAACGATAGATATCCCATCACAGTAAAGGACGCAACAGCAAATACCAGAGCAGCAAGGTAAGCATCAGGAAGAGGAATCTCATCAGTAGGACATTTTACAGGATTAAATCGTGATGTGTATGTGATATATACTTGTTCGCAACGTTGACATCAGCAACATACATCTTTTGGCATTTTAGCCTCAATATAGTTTCAGAACATTCATCACATCCGTTGTTCTCATCATGAGATTTTATATGTTCAATCAGTGAGAACTGCTCATGGAGATACTTGGATCATATCCAAGGCTTTCTCAACAGAGCAACAACAATTATTAAGTTCACAACATCTCATACATTTTGAACAGTATGTAGATTTATTTCAACAACAAGCCTCACGTTCTTTTTCTTTTTCCACAATACATTCTAATTTTTTACCACACCAGAAATTGTTAATATCAATTATAGGTCTAGCTGTTGTTCAATATAATCTTCATTGTTCATCAGCTCGAACAGCTTCAGTTCTTATTTGCCAATTACGTCTATGAGATTTATAACAATAAATATAAGTTAATCATGCATTGATTGCTCATATAAATCATTCTTCACCATATTGCGCAGTGAATCACTGCTGTTTAACTAAAGGGAACACATCCCTGAGAAATTGAGATACTGTTGTCATAATACTTTAATTATGAAGTAAATCATTAAAATAACTATAATGTTTAGAATAAGTTTTTCAATAAAAGAAAAAGAGTTCTCATTTTCTGAGAACTCTATTTCCGTTTATATGAAGGTTCAATTCAAGCATATTAGTATAATCCTTCAATGATTCTCCAACATCCACTTCTCATTCCTGCATGGATAAGAGCGAATCTTGTAGAGATTTGGATTGTTGATGGACATCCAAGTTTTCCAACATTAAGAATGTTAAGATCTTCAACTTTGAATCCAGGAACAACATTATCGAACATGATAGTTGATCCGTTAGATACAGATAATCTTTCATATTCAGGCATCCACATTGAAGTTAATCCCTTAGGCATTACAACAGCGAATGACTTGTTAGGATAATAATACTGCAAGAAGAAGTCAGTATAGAACTCTACTCTTCCGTAAACAGTGTTAATATTCTTAACTTTGAAGCTAACTTCATTCTGTTCGTCACAGATAGGCATACATGCTGCGTAAGATTGCCATGCTGGATTCAACTTTGTAAGTGCAGTCCAGAACTTGTTGTTACCTGCAACTACAAGAGTTTGATCAATACCTTCGATAATACATTGCTGTGCTTGTTCGAAGATATCTAGCAAAGCTCTAACTTTAGCTATATCAGAAGTCTTATTTCTAAGATCATGAACTATGTTCTTTCCATTAGCTGCTTCTCTGTAGATAGCAGGAAGGATACCCATAGTTTGAGCTTCCTGAACTCATTTGATTTCTTTAACGTTCAATCCTTTCCAGAAAGCGTTACCTACATCTAAGAACAATGATTTATATAATGCTTCGAATTTAGCATTTACATAATCATGTGGTCAGTTAGGAGTAGCATAACATTTATTCAATTCTTCTTGAGTGAACTCTAATGTTCATCCGAAGTATTGATAGAAAGACTCGAAGTAATCAGTTGGATCAAGAGCAGCTCCAGTTTGGAATCTTTCACAAGATGCGATTAAGTGGTAGTCTCTAAGGATTCTATCACCATCTGCAACTGTAACAGGAATGTTGAAAGTGATTGTTAAATTGATTGGATCAATGGCAACAATCTTTGCTCTTAATTCAAGAGTACAACAAGCATCAGCTGTATGAGGATTGTCTCCTTTTTGAGCTGTAAGAGGTTGATTTCCTTCAGCGTTTGGATCTTGTTTACCATCTGTTCCTTCATGATTCAAACTCCAATTGAATCCATCTGGAAGATTATCATCATCTCCAGCTGTATCTTGAGGATTGTCTGAATTATAATCAGTAGCATAGATAGTAACCATATCATTCACGAAGAATTTTCTTAGGTTATCAGGAGAAGTAACAGTAATAGTGTTAGTATCAGTCTGATCTCCATCAGCGAAACATTCAGGGAATGATTCAACAGTCTCTCACCATTTTACTGAATACCCAGTCTCTGTAAGAGTTGTGTACTG
>RHMF01000482.1_pt1 | contig 21050 bp, 16 predicted proteins | sample 5365151 | NCBI WGS metagenome assembly RHMF01 (sample SAMN10266501, study PRJNA497801) | feces metagenome | isolation source: feces | host: Bos taurus | place: China: Prairie of Fairy Mountain | collected 2017-08-14 | reverse complement strand
GATTTACGCCATAGCCAAAAAGAGCATAATCTCCAAGCAAAGGATCGTCTGGAAAATAGGCTTTTAGCCCTTCTGTTATTTGAATTGCAGCGAGCATATCGGCTTGTTTTCGATTTGTAAGCCCAAGTTGTTTTGAAATTCTAAACACATGAGTATCCAAAGGAATGATTAAATCTTTTTCAGATACGATTTGCCATAAGCCAAAATCTACCTCGCTATTTTTTCTTACCATCCAACGCAAAAAAAGACATAGACGCTTACAAGCCGACTTAGTATTTTGAGGAATACCTTTTTGATTTGGGAAAATTTTTGTTAAAGCCTCCAAAACATTTAACGCATTTGGTTTGTCAAAAATCAAGGATTGAACTTTATCTTCTAAGGAAGGGAAATTTTCTTCAAAAAGAATAGTGTGCAAGGTTTCGCATAGTTGAAAAAAGTCTTTTTCTTGATAGAAACGATAAAGGCATTGCTCTTGGTATTGGTAGTGTTGGTATTTTTTTTCTTTTATATAATTTGTAGGACTTTCAAGAAATTCTTGATGAATCTTATTTAGAGTTTTTATTATTTGTCCTCTTGCTCCGTATGCTATCCAACTGCTTATGAAAGCCGATATTTCCACATCTGTTTTCTTTGAATAAAGATGTGGAAACTGAACGGGATCGCTTTTTATAAAGTCTTTGTTGTGATATTGCTCGGCAAGTTTATTTAGATTCATCTTTTAGTATTTCGTAAATCAAGTCGTGAATATCAGTTCTTATATTTAGCTGAGCCAATTTATTGGTTTTTGCATCAGGGTACACTCTATTGGAAAGGAAGATAAGGATTGTTTCATTTTTTGGGTCAATCCATAAATATGTTCCTGTGAATCCGCTGTGTCCAAAACTGCTTTTGCTTGCATATTGCGAGGTGTGAGATGATTTTGAGTGTAAAAGAGGTTTGTCCCAGCCCAATCCTCTGCGGTTGTTGTGTTCTTTGAAGTGAGCAATCGCAAATAAATCTACTGTTTCTTTATTGATATATCTTTTTCCTTTGTATTCACCTTTGTTTAAAAGCATTTGGCAAATTGCAAACAAGTCTTCACTTGTAGAAAACAAGCCTGCGTGTCCTGCAACCCCACCAAGAAGGGCAGAAGTTTCGTCATGAACGTTTCCTCTTATTTGAGAATTTCTAAAATCCACAGCCTCTATTGTAGGAACTATGTTTTCAATGTTTTGACTCTGCTTTGGTCGGAAACAAGTGTGGGTTAAATTCATAGGTTTGTAGAAGTTTTCTTCAAGATATATGTCAAGGGTTTGTCCAGACAATGCCTCAACAAGTTCTCCAAGTAGGATAAATCCTAAATCACTATAAACGTATTTGTGTTTTGGGTTTAAAGGTGAATCACTTATTTGCTTAAATATATCTTCTCTGTATTTTTTGTGAATATAAAGCGAGTCGGTTAGTTGGAAATACTCATCTGTATTCTCTGTTTTCCAAGCAAAAAGAGTGCTGTCTTGTTCTGCTGTTTTTAGAGCGTGAATCCAAATTGGCAAATAAGCCTTCATTCTTCCGCAATGCGATAGAGCTTCTTTTATTGTTATTTTTCTTTTATTGGTCTTTTTAAGCCAAGGAATATAATTCGATAATCTGTCATCGAGTGCGAATTTTTTTTCATCATATAGCTTCATTACTGCAAGGGTTGTTGCCATTACCTTTGTCAATGAGGCTACATCGTAAATAGAGCTATCGTTTATTGCAATTTTATTGTCGTATGTTTGATAACCTGCGTTCTTTTTGTAGATGATTTCGCCTTTTTGTGCAATCAACACTTGTGCTCCGGGGTAGGCTTCTTTGACAATGCCTAAATTTATCAAAGAGTCTATTTTGCTAAATCTTGAAGGAGCTTGTTTTGGTAGCTCTATTGCAAAATCAGGACTTGCTTTGTAGGTTTGAGACCCATCAACAGGAAGTGTAGCTGTGAATTTGTGAGGTGTAAATATGCTTTTTGCTGCTGCAACTTGTAGTTGTGGTGTGTTTTGATAAGCAATTATTAAGGCGTTGTAATCACATATTGTGTCAATGCTTTCTAAAACGTATGGATTTGCAAAAAGGACTAAAATATTCTTTGCTTTTGTTTCTTGAATAGCGTAAAGAGTTGTAAGACTTTGAGAGGATATTCCGTAATTGTTTGATTTTTTAGAATTAACTCCGCCACTTGCTGCAACGATTACGGTTTTTGTTGAGTCAATCTCACACATTATTTTTTCATAGTCTTCTTCTTTTGTTTTTTTGTTAATGCAATAGTTTTTTATTTTTTTATGTTTCTTTGCTTGTTTTATGAAATCGCTGTAGTCGTTTTCGTCTAAACTTACGAAAATAACTTCATTTGTGTCTTTTTCTTCAAGTGGAAGTATGTTTGCGTTGTTTTCTAATAGAGTTAGCACCTTTGGAGCAATGCTATCACATAAATTACCAATTTCTTCTTTTTGCTTTTTGCTCAAAGGCTTTGGCTCTTGTGTTGGTTTCATTACTCCGAGTTTGTATTTCCATTCTAAAACTTTTCTACACTTTTCTTTTATTAATTCTTTGCTTAATTCTCCGTTTTCTATTGCAGTAAGAATGGCATTCATTGCAGAATCTGTGTTGTTAGGCATAAGAAGGACATCTACTCCTGCCTTTAGAGCTAAAACTTGTGCTTGTCCGTCAGGATAATCGTTTGTTAGCCCTTTCATATTCATCGCATCGGTGAAAATAAGACCGTCAAATTTTAATTCATCTACTAAATATCCTTGAATTATATCTGGATTTATGGAAGCGGGATAGGTGTAATTCTTGTTTAAAGCAGGGACATTTAAGTGTGCAATCATTGCTCCCCAAACGCCTTTTTCGATATTGTATTTAAAAGGTATTAAATCTACTGTGTCAATGAAGTCTTTGCTGTGATTTATTGTAGGAAGGTTTAGGTGAGAGTCAAGGTCGGTGTCGCCGTGTCCAGGGAAGTGTTTTATAACTGCCATTACGTTATTGTCTTGTAAGCCTTTGATGTATTGTTCTGAAAGAAGGGAAACTTTCCACTTGTTTTGACCAAATGAACGTGTGTTGATGACAGGATTTGCTGGGTTAAGATTTATGTCAATATCGGGTGCAAAATTGATATGTATGCCAAGGGTTTTGCATTGCTTGCCTATGATGTCGGCTTTCTTATACACCAAATAATAATCGTTAGAATCCAATGCTCCTAATGCCATAGCTCTTGGAAAAGGATCTAAGTCTGTAAAACGCATTGAAAGACTCCATTCGGCATCTATTGAAACAAGTAAAGGAATCTTGCAAACAGAGTTGTATTTGTTTATAAGTTTTGGCAAATTGTCGCTTTTCCCTTTGAAAAAACAAACACCTCCTACTTTGTTTGAGTCAATATCTTTTAGGATTTTTTCACAATATTTTTTGTTTACATCGGTGTCTGCTCCTATCATTATGAGTTGTCCAACCATTTCTTTGATAGTCATTTGGGAAAGCAGTTTTTCTATTTCTTTTTCTGTTTTTTTCTTTTCTTTATCTACTTTCTCGCCAAATGTAATTGAGGGAATAAAAATGCAAATAAGTAATGCAATGATGAATTGTTTCATATAATACAACGTTTTTTGTGGTGCAAAGATAGTTATTTTACTTTTATTTTGTATTTTTGTACGACTAAAATGAATAATTGTGGAATTATGATAAGTATTGAAAGGCTTATAACGATAAAACCAGAAGTTTCAAAACTCTTTGTTTTTGTTAAACAAGAAAATGAGTTGATTTCTTCTCAGCTTGTTGAACATGATATTTTAAACTTTGTAAATCAACAAATACAAGAAAACGATAAAGATTTTTTTGCTTTTAATCAGTTGTCGCAATGGCTGTGTGTGGCTGTTATTAAGAAGAAAGACGACTTGAATAAGCAGGTTGAGGATTTTAGAAAGTTGGGTGCGAAAATTTTGGACTTCTGTGATAAGGAGTATATAAAGGATTTGCAATTTGTTAGCGATGTCCAAAAGGAATATGCAATAGGTTTTCTTGAAGGAATGTTGCTTGCAAGTTACACTTTTGATAATTATAAAACCGATGCGAAGCAAACAATTCACCCTTTTGATAATTTGTTTGTGATAAATCCTTATGTTGAAAATAATGACATTGAACAAAGTATTGTTGTTGTAAGAGCGGTTGAAAAATACAGAGATTTGGTAAATGAGCCTTATTGTAGTTTGAACGCAGAGGGCTTAGCAACTGCTTTCGTAAATATGTCGCGTGAGGCTGGCATAGATGTGGAGGTTTGGCACAAGGATAAAATCGAGGAAGAAAAGATGGGTGGACTTCTTGCTGTGAATCAAGGTAGTGTGGACCCTCCAACTTTTACTATTATGCGTTATCGTCCTGAGGGGGCAAATGAATCTCCTTTGGTATTTGTAGGAAAGGGCTTGGTTTACGATACAGGTGGATTGAACTTAAAGCCTGGTGATTACATGAACGATATGAAAGAGGATATGGCTGGTGCTGCAATGATGGCATGTGCTATTTATGCTATTGCTTCTTTGGGATTGCCAATTCATGTTGTGGGAGTTTTCCCTTCAACTGATAATCGTCCTGGTTTTAACGCATACGCAAGTGGTGATATAATAAATATGTATGACGGAACTAATGTTGAGGTTGTTAATACCGATGCAGAGGGAAGACTAATCTTGGCAGATGCTCTTTCTTATGCTAAGAAACTTTCTCCATTTCTTGTTGTAGATGCAGCAACTCTTACAGGTGCAGCAGCAAGAGCGATTGGCCCATACGGAATTGCAGCCGTGGAGCAAGATGCTAAGGAATATATGGACTTGTTGAAAGCCTCAGGAGAAAAAACATACGAGAGAATTGCTCAGTTTCCGTTTTGGAGCGAATATGATGAGTTGATAAAATCAGATATTGCAGATATTAAAAACTGTGGTCCGGGAGAGGCTGGCATGATTACGGCTGGAAAATTCTTAGCTCACTTTACAGATTATCCTTACATACATTTAGATATAGCAGGTGTTGCAATGTCTGATAGAAAAAGGGATTATATTTTAAAAGGTGCGAGCGGCTATGGTTTAAGGCTAATGGTGGAATTTGTAAAAAGTCTTATTGAGAAAAGTAAATTATAATTTGAAAAAAAATGAACAACACAAATAATAAGAAAGTATTTAATCAAGATAGAAAAGATAAGGGAATTTCAAATATAAAGTTAGGTATATCACAAGGAGACATAAACGGAATTGGTTATGAGGTGATGTTGAAATGTTTTTCTGATAACAGAATGTTTGATTTCTGTACACCTATTCTTTATGGTTCGTCAAAAATAGCATCATATCATAAGAAATTAATAAATGCTACTGATTTTCCTTTTGTAAATATACGTTCTGTTGAACAAGCTGAACCAAATAAATTCAATATTCTTAATATCATTCAAGAAGAAGTAAAAATTGATATAGGACAAGCAACAGAAATCGGTGGAAAGTTAGCTGCAATGAGTTTAGATACAGCTTGTAGAGATTTGATGAATGGAAAAATTGATGCACTTGTAACAAACCCTATCAATAAAAAGAATATTCAAAGCGAAAAGTTTAACTTCCCAGGACATACTGAGTATCTTACAAAAATATTTGGCGTAGATGAGAGTTTGATGATAATGACTTGTGGTAATTTACACATAGGCATTATGACAAATCACCTATCTCTTGCTCAAGTTCCACAAGTTATTACAAAGGATTTAATATTGCGAAAACTAAAGGTAATGAATGATTCTTTGAAAAGAGATTTTGGAATTAGAATGCCAAAGATTGCTGTTTTAGCTCTTAATCCTCATGCGGGAGATAGAGGATTAATCGGAGAGGAAGACGATGCTGTGATTGCTCCTGCTATACAAGAGGCTTTTGATAAAGGCATTTTAGCATTTGGTCCTTATCCTGCTGATGGTTTCTTCGGAAATGGAACTATGAAAAACTTTGATGGTGTTATGGCTCTTTATCATGACCAAGGTTTAATACCATTTAAACTTATGAGTTTTACAGAAGGAGTTAATTTCACTGCGGGATTACCTTTTGTTAGAACATCTCCTGCTCACGGAACTGCATACGAAATTGCTGGAAAGAACATTGCTTCTGCTGATAGCTTTAGAAATGCGGTTTTCTTGGCTTTGGATATTACCAAAAACAGAAGAGAATATGACGAACTTACATCTAACACATTGGAAAGAGTAAGTAGAGAAAATATTGTCGAGGAAGACATCACAATGGAATTAGAAAAAGATTATAATGAACCAACAATCTAATCTTGTTCAAAGTAGAATAGAAGAATTGCGAAAACTGCTCAATAGATATAATTATGAATATTATGTCTTAGACGCTTCTACCATAGAGGATAGGCAATTTGATATTCTAATGAAAGAATTAGAGGAATTGGAAAGGCAATATCCCGAATTTCAGTCGCCAAATTCTCCAACCCAACGCGTAGGTGGACAGGTGAGTAAAGGATTTGTTCAAGCCGAACATTCATTTCCTATGCTTTCTCTAACAAATACCTATTCCAAAGAGGAATTGATGGATTTTGTTAGCAGAACTGCTCAAGCCTTGCAAGGAGAAGAATTAGAATGGGTTTGTGAACTGAAATACGATGGCGTTGCCATTAGTTTATTATATGAAGATGGAAAATTTGTTAGGGCATTAACAAGAGGAGATGGCCAAAAAGGAGATGATGTGAGCGAGAATATAAAAACAATAAAGTCAATTCCATTAGAACTTTATGGCGAAAACCTACCTCCTCGCTTTGAAATCAGAGGAGAAGTCATCTTTCCACACAAAGCTTTTGAAGAATTTAATCTCAAAAGAATAGAAACAGGAGAAGAGCCCTTTGCAAACCCACGAAATGCTGCCTCAGGAAGTATAAAACTCTTAGACTCCAAAGAAGTAGCACAAAGAAAATTAGAATGTTTCCTTTATTACATAATAGGAGAAGGGATAGAAGAAAACTTACACTATAAACGCTTGCAACAAGCACGCTCTTGGAACTTCAATACTCCTAAATACATCGCTATTGCCAAAGGAATAGAGGAAATAATGGAGTTTATAAATTATTGGGACACAGAACGAGGAAATCTACCCTTTGACATAGATGGAATAGTCATTAAATTAAATGACACAAATCAATGGGAAAAACTTGGAGCAACCGCAAAAAGTCCTCGTTGGGCAACAGCTTACAAATTCAAAGCCGAGCAAGCAAAAAGCAAACTCTTAGAAATAGAATATCAAGTCGGAAGAACAGGAGTTGTAACCCCTGTTGCAGTTTTTGAACCCGTAAGACTTGCAGGTACAATCGTAAAAAGAGCAAGCCTTCATAATGCGGAGCAAATTCAAAAGTTAGACTTAAGAGAAGAAGACATAGTAATTGTAGAAAAAGGTGGAGAGATAATTCCAAAAATAGTAGGAGTGGAAAGAGAAAATGAAGAAAAAAAATCCAAACCTATTGCCTTTTTAGAGAATTGTCCTATTTGCGGAGCTCAACTTGTAAAAGAAGAAGGAGAAGCCGCACACTACTGTCCTAATTACAATCACTGCCCACCACAAATCTTAGGAAGATTTCAACATTTCGTTTCAAAAAAAGCAATGAACATAGATACGCTTGGAGCAGAGCGTATAAAAATGTTATTTTCTGCAGGTTTGATAAAAGATTTCTATTCATTCTACTGCTTAAAGCAAGAAGACCTAATAGGATTAGCCTCATTTGAACAAGAAAACAAAGCAAGCATACAAGAAAAAGGGGCAAAAAACATAATACAAGCCATAGAAAAATCAAAAGAAGTAGAATTTGCAAAAGTATTATACGCTTTGGGGATAAGATATGTGGGAGAAGTAACAGCAAAACGTTTAGCAAATACTTTTAAAAACATAGAATCTTTATCAAAGGCAACAAAAGAAGAATTGCTATCGGTAGAAGACGTAGGCGAAAGAATAGCAAACTCACTTTTAGACTATTTTTCCAATCAAGATAATTTAGACTTGATAAATAATCTAAAAGAAGCAGGCTTGCAATTTGAAATAAAAGAAAGCCAAAAAGCAAGTACAAAACTTTCAAACTTGAGTTTTGTAATCAGTGGTACGTTTACAAATTTTTCAAGAGATGGATTGAAAAAACTAATAGAAGAAAACTCAGGAAAAATACTAAGTAGCGTATCCTCAAAGACAGATTACCTAATTTGTGGCGAAAACACAGGGCCACAAAAAAGGAAACAAGCCGAGAAATTTGGCGTAAAAATGTTAGAAGAACAAGAATTTATTGACAAACTTAATATAGGAGACTTTTAATTTGGCAACTATTGCATTTCATACCTTAGGCTGTAAACTTAACTTTGCTGAAAGCTCCGACCTTGCAAGGAGATTCTCTGTACATGGCTACAATCAAGTTGATTTTAAGCAAAAGGCTGATGTCTATGTATTGAATACCTGCACTGTTACTCAAATTGCAGAAAAGAAATGTCGCAATGCCATTCGCCAAGCACACACACTAAATCCAAATGCAATAATAGCCGTAATCGGTTGCTTTTCACAGTTAAATCCAGAAGCAATAGAAGCAATAGAAGGCGTAGATATAATCTTAGGAAACGATGACAAACACAAATTAGTCGATTATGTACTAAACCACAACAAGACAAACACCCCTTCAAACAAAGTATTTGACATCTCTCGCCTAAAAACATTCTACACTTCCTATTCCTCAGATGACAGAACACGCTCATTCCTAAAAGTACAAGATGGTTGCGATTATTTTTGTACCTATTGTGCCATTCCACACGCAAGAGGAAGAAGCCGAAACGAAGACATAGAAACCATAGTTAGCTGTGCAAAAGAATTAGCCAAAGAAGGCAAAAAAGAAGTAGTGCTTACAGGAGTAAACATTGGAGATTTTGGAAAAAGTACCAATGAAACCTTCTTAGAACTCATAAAACGCCTTGATGAAATAGAACAAATCCAACGATATAGAATATCAAGCATAGAGCCAAACCTTATAACAGAAGAAATAATCGACTTTTGTGCAAAATCAAGAGCCTTTTTACCACATTTTCACATACCATTACAATCAGGAGACAATAAAATCCTAAAACTAATGCACAGAAAATATGAACGAGAGCTATTTGCACAAAGAGTAAACTATATAAAAGAAAAAATGCCTCACGCATTTGTTGCAGCCGATGTAATAGTTGGCTTTCCGCAAGAGACAAAAGAGGATTTCCTTTCAACATATCAATTCATTGAATCCTTACCATTAGCCTTCCTTCACGTGTTTACCTATTCGGAGCGTCCGAATACAATCGCCGCAAAGATGGAAGGAAAAGTGCCGATTTCAGAACGCAGAGAAAGAAGCAAAGAATTACAAAAATTATCCATAGAAAAGAAAAACTTTTTCTATGAAAACAATCAAGGATACAAAGGAAAAATCCTGTGGGAATCAGACAACGAAAACGGAATGATGTTTGGCTTTTCAGAAAACTACATAAGAGTAGGTAGAAAGTTTGAAGAAAAATACATCAATCAAATAACAGAAGAAGAATTAACGCAATTAGACACAAGCAAACAATATTTTAAATTATAAAGAAATGAGAAAAATATTATTACTCTTAGTAACCATAATTGGTTTAAGCTCATGCAAATCAATAGAACCAGAGGTATTTGCACCAGATTATCAAAACGTAAGCCTATTACCACGCTTAACAGCCTGGATAGACCAACCATCATTTGAAAACGCCTACGGAGCAAACTCCTATTCAGTAAAAGTATCAGATGATTTAAGAAACCCATACGGCTTGACAGAAACCCCATACGGAAAAGGTGTTTTTGAAATCACAGAAAAGACAAAACTTTACACAGCCGAAAAAAGAATACAAGATGCTGCCACAGTATTTGTAAATGAAGTAACACAAAATATTTCAGACCCAACAACAAAACGACAAGGCAATATCGTGTTAAGAGCAGGAGCGATATACAACAAAAATAACTACAAATGGTCATGGCTAAGTGGCTTTACCTTTGGTGTACTCAATCTTTTCGGAATGCCATTTTGCACAAACACAACCGAACTTGAAGTAATCGTAGAAATATATGATGCAAGAAACAACTTAGTTGCCAAATTTAACGAAAGAGGTTACGCAAAAGAAGAAATGGCCTTTTACCATGGCTACTATGAGTTTCAAAGAAGAGCAGCAACCCTTGCATTGCAAGATGGATTAATGAAGATAAAAGAATTAATTGAAAAAGATGCTCAGGTAATCAAAGCAAAACTAAGATAATATTTCCAAAACAATACTTAATGTGAATAGGAATTATGTTCTAAGCCTTGTACTCTTTACACTAATCGCACTTTCAACCAAAGGGCAAGACATACACTTTTCCTCAATCAAAGCAAACGACATGTATTTTAACCCAGCAAAAACAGCATTCTTTGCAACCGATTTTCAAATTGCGACAACATATCGCAATCAATGGCAAAGCGTTTCCACAAACGGTTACAATACAAGCCTATTCACAGCCGAAGCACGCCTATTCAAAAGCAAAAGATACAAACACTCCTTTGGAATAGGCGTAGGCTTTATGAGAGATGTAGCAGGCACGCTAAACTTCGGACAAAGACAACTCTTTATGAGTCTATCCTACAACAAACAAATCTCAAAACACAACAATCAATTCATATCCTTAGGCTTTCAATTTGCAAACACCTATTGGTCATACGATGCCACACATGCCGACTTTGGACAAGAGCAAGCAGATTGGGAAGGGCTTTATCTATCAAATCTTTCACACAAAGACCTATCCTTAGGCGTGCATTGGCAAATAGAGCCAGCAGAGTTACAAACCCTAACAGCAGGAATAGCCTCATTTCACCTAAACACACCCATGCTATCCTTTTTAAGCCAAGATAATTTTTATCAAATAAAACTACAACCACGCCACCTTGCATACATAAACTATCAATTCCCAACAACCGAGCTCACAACCCTACAACTACACTCGCATGCCAATTTTCAAAACGACAATTATGAAATCATAATAGGCGGAGAATGCACAGTAGATATGTCAAGAACAATATTTGACCAAAACAACATAGGAGCAGGTCTTTACTATCGTTCAAACGATGCACTAATACTTGTTTTAACCTATCAATTCAACTCACTCAAAGCAGGCATATCCTACGATGTAAACATATCTGGTCTTTCGCAAGTCTCACACACTTACGGCGGATTGGAATTATATATTAGTTATGGATTAAATAAATATTCGTATAACAAAAAAATAAAAACAATACCATGTCCAACATTTTAAGAAACCTAATCTTGCTGATAGTTTTCTCAGCGGGATTAACAGCAACAGAAGTAAACGCACAAGAAAAGTATGCAAAAGCATACGAAGAAAAAGGAGACAAAGCCTTTTCAAATGGGAAATATCAAGAAGCTATGGAGAATTACAATATGGGTAAGAAATTTATCCTAAATCCATTGCACCTTAACTACAAAATTGCCGAAGTTTATAGAATGCAAAAAGACTATGACAAAGCAGAATATTGGTTTCAAAAAGTATTGATAGAATGCGATACTTTGAATGTAAACGCCACATTTCCGTACCTATACCTTCACCTTGCGGAAGTCGCAAAATGCAACGGCAACATTGTACAAGCACAACACTTTCTAAACACATGCCTATTAGATTGCCCAGACATAAACATTAGAAAACAAGCAAAACAAGAATTAGAAACACTTCGTTGGATATTTGACAACGAAACACCAGAAGAAAACACCAGCGTTGTAAATTTAGGCAACAATGTAAACAACAAATTCTCACAAAGCAACACCTTTATCCTAAGAGATAGCGTTCTTTACTTTACAAACCCAATCTATAAAGAAGAACAAGAAGACGGAGAGGTGTTCTACTCCGACATTTACAACCAAATCTTCTTCTCCTACATAGACGAAGACTTCTACACCCCAGCAAAACCAATGGAAATAGGAGGAGTAAACAACCCAAAACAAAACATTTCCAACTTTTTCTTTGACACAATAACCAATACCATTTACTTCACTCGCACAACCTTTAAAAACAACGAAGAAGTCAGCCAAATCTATTTCACACAATTTAGCAACAACAAATGGAGCAGTCCAAAAGTTGTAAAACAAGCCTATGACAAAAAATCTTCTAACACTTCCCCAATCATAGTACGCAACGAAGCAGGCGAAACCTATCTATACTTCTCCTCAAACAGAGCAGGAGGATTTGGAGGCTATGACCTATGGTATGTAAACCTTATAAACATAGACGCAACCCCAGTAAACTTAGGAAATGTCATAAACACAAAAGGCGATGAAGTAACACCACACTATTGTGATGATGAAGCAATGCTATATTTCAGCTCAAACTACCACAAAGGCTTTGGAGGCTTTGACATTTTCCGAAGCGAAGGAGCATTGAACCGTTGGACAACACCCGAAAACCTACTACAACCAATCAACTCCCCAGCAAACGACCTATACCCATTTGTAAACATAAGCGGAGAACAAGGCTACTTTACCTCAAACCGTAAGAGCGAAAACAACAAAGAAAACAAAACATGTTGCAACGACCTATATCGTTGGGACAAACACCTACCAAAAGTACCAACACAACAAGTAGTAGAACAAAAAGTAAAATTCAACCCCGTATTTGACCTTCCTATAGCATTGTATTTCCACAATGACGAACCAAACCCAAGAAGCACATCTCCAACAACCGATAAATCATATCAAGAATGTTACAAAGAATACAGATTGCTAACAAATCAATACAAAGCCAACGTAACAAAAGGATTAGCCGATAGCTTAGAAGGACCAGTACTTGAAAAAATGGATAACTTCTTCAAAGAAAAAATCGACAAAGGAATGATAAAATTAGACCTTTTAGCAGAATACCTTTTGGAACAAGCACACTTAGGAAAGCAAATCACACTTCACGTAAGAGGATACGCCTCTGCACTTCACGAAACAGAGTACAATCACATCTTATCAGAAAGAAGAATAGTTAGTTTAGAGAACTATTTGAAAATATGGCAAAACGGACGCTTACAACCATACTTTGAAAGCGGAAGAATAGCCATTGAAAGAATGCCTGTTGGAAAACTTGAAAGCAAATCAGTCAATCCAACTACCATGGCAGAAAGACGCCAATCAATCTTCACACTTCAAGCCATGGAAGACAGAAGAATAGAGATTAGAGTAGTGAATGTAAAATAAAACACAAAGAAAGCAAAGATTAACTCTTTGCTTTCTTTTTTTTATCACTTAGATTTAAGTGTTGTAAATTTGTTTTTCCATCACTTAACGCCCAATGCGTAAAGAATTTTCAAACAAAAGATTTCCCCCTGCAAATATTGAAAATATAAGCATTTAATAAAATTCACAAAATCAAAGACTTAACTTTTTAAAGCCTTGAATTTACTTATTTTCCCTTTGATTTCTTGCAATTATTCCTTTGCTTTTTCAAAATTTTTCTTTGCTTTTTCAAAATTTTTCTTTGCTTTTTTAAGATTTTCCTTAGCTTTTTTAAGATTTTTCTTTGAATTAGAAAACCCTCTCTTTGAAAGAGAAGAAAAAGCCCTTGAATTACGAAAAAACACCCTTGATTTTCGTCAATTTTTGTGAAGAAATTTCAAAATTAAGTTTTGAGAAAAAATCTTTGTTCTTTTGCTTAAAAGATTTATATGCGTAGTCAAGTTATTGACCCTAAAAAAAACGCTCGTGAGTCTTTGAATTGTTTTGACTTACGAGCGTTTTGTTTTTTATTTTTTAAGATTTATTTTGCGATTATTGTGCCATATAGGTCAAACTCTATGGCATCGGTTATTTTTACTTGGAAAAATTCTCCTATTTTGGCTTTTTCCTCTATTGGAATAAGTACTTCGTTATCTACCTCTGGGGAATCATGCTCTGTTCTGCCTATCCAATATTCTCCCTCTTTTCTGTCAATCAACACAGTGAAGACTTTGCCAATTTTATTTCTGTTTAATTGTAAAGAAATGCCCTCTTGCATTTGTGTTAGGGCGTCTAAACGTTCGTCTTTCTCCTCTTGGCTAACATCATCGTTTAGTTTAAATGAAGGTGTGTTTTCTTCGGCTGAGTAGGTGAAAGCACCCATTCTGTCAAACTTTGTTTGCTCTACAAAGGTTTTTAATTCTTCAAATTCTTCTCTTGTTTCGCTTGGATAACCTACTATAAAGGTTGTACGAAGGCAGATGTTTGGGATTTTTGTTTTGATTTTGTTTAGTAGGGTGTGGATTGTTTCTCCTGTAATCTTGCGATTCATAGATTTAAGCAAACGATTGTTGATGTGTTGCAAAGGCATGTCAATGTATTTGCACATCTTAGGCTCGTTTGCTATGAACTCTATCAACTCATCGTTGAAATCGTTAGGGTAGGAGTACTGTAATCGTATCCATTTTATTTGTTCTATTTTTGCAATCTCTTGTAATAAATCTACAAGTCTTACTTTGCCGTAAAGGTCTTTGCCATAGTTGCAAGTATCTTGTGCAATTATGATTAATTCCTTCACGCCTTGTTCTGCTAATTGTTTGGCTTCTTCTGTTAGGTCTTCAATTGGGATTGAGCTGTGATGTCCTCTTATGTCGGGAATTGCACAAAAGGAACATCTTCTGTCGCATCCTTCTGATATTTTTAGGTATGCGTAATGTTTTGGTGTGCTTGCTAATCGTTGAAGGTAGTGTTTTTCTTCTATTTTTGCGTTTAGGTAGGTTGCTATTTCGGTATAGTCCTTCACTCCAAAGAAAGCATCTACTTCTTCTATTTCTTCTTCAAGGGTTTCTTTGTAGCGCTCTACTAAACAGCCAAATACGATTAGCGTATTTATCTTTTTCTTGTTTTTTAATTCGGCATATTCAAGAATTGTGTCGATTGATTCTTCTTTTGCATCGCCAATAAATCCGCAAGTGTTGATTATTACTGTGTCAAACTTTGTTTTGGAAGAATCAAATGCGATTTCGTGGCCTTCGTTTCTTAGAATGCCTGCTAAGTGTTCGCTATCGACAAGGTTTTTTGAACAACCAAGTGTGATGATGTTTATCTTCAAGGTGGTAGGCTTTATAATTTTATAACTACTCCAAGTTGTATGTTAAGTCTGCTTAGGTTTTCAGGGTTTTCTGATATATCTATTTCGTCTTCTGCTGATTTGAATGTGTTTACTTGCCCTCCTAAGTATTCAATGTTAAAGCCTATTCCGATATGTTTTGAAATTAAATAGTCAATTCCTAATTCTAATCCATAGCCTAAGCAATCTCCGCTATAAATGTTTGGTGCCTCTGTTTTGTCTGTGATTCTTGTTTTCATATATCCAAGAGAGGCTCTTGTCCAAAGGTCAATTTTTTCGGCTATTGTTGGTAATTGTGCCTTGAATGTTGGTCCTACATAGAAAATGTTAATATCGTCTGAGTAAAGTTTTGTTGTTGTTTGATTGTTTGCGGTGATTTCTTTTTCAAAACTGTGAAAGCCCATAAGCATTGAGGCTTTTAATCCCGCTGCAAGGTAGTTTGTGAATTTATAATCGTAGTTAAATCCAAAATGAAGGCAATGTCTCATTCTATCTACATGCTCAGGATTATCTACTGTGTTGATTAGTTGAGAAGGGTGGCTGTCTGCAAGTCTGAAAGCATAGCCTGTGCTCATTGAAAAGATGTGTTTGTCGTATTTTTCTTGTGCTGAAAGGCTTGAGCCTATTAATAGTATTGCTAAGGCTAATATTATCTTTTTCATTTCTTTTGCTTTAAATTATTCAAATAAACTATCTACGAATGCTTTACGATTAAAAATTTGCAAATCTTCCATTTGCTCTCCTAATCCTATGTAACGTACAGGGATTTTAAATTGTTCGGAAATTCCTATCACGACTCCGCCTTTTGCAGTGCCGTCAAGTTTTGTTAAGGCTAAGGCATTAACATCGGTTGCTGCGGTGAATTGTTTTGCTTGCTCGATTGCGTTTTGACCAGTTGAAGCATCAAGCACCAAAAGCACTTCATTTGGGGCAGAAGGTACGACTTTTTTCATCACATTACGGATTTTAGACAACTCGTCCATTAATCCCTTTTTGTTATGTAAACGTCCTGCGGTGTCAATGATTACAATATCTGCTTTTTTCGCAACGGCAGACTGTAAAGTGTCGTAAGCAACAGAAGCAGGATCGGCACCCATGCCTTGAGTAACGATATCTACATCAACTCTTTCCGCCCATATTTTTAGTTGATCAACAGCCGCTGCACGGAATGTGTCAGAGGCTCCAAGAATTACTTTCTTTCCTGCTTTTTTGAATTGATATGCGAGTTTGCCTATCGTTGTGGTTTTTCCAACTCCATTAACGCCAACAACCATTATTACGTATGGAGCGTCATTTGTTTGAATGTTGAAACTTTCTCTTTCTTCTGTTTCGTTTTCATTTAGAAGCGACATTATTTCTTCTTTCAAAATAGAATTGAGTTCGGCAGTGCCAAGGTATTTGTCGCGTGCTACTCTTTTTTCTATTCTGTCTATGATTTTGAGTGTGGTTTCTACTCCCACATCTGACTCAATTAATATCTGTTCTAAGTTATCTAAAACCTCTTCATCGACTTTTGACTTTCCGATGATGGCTTTTGATATTTTACTAAATACACTTTCTTTGGTCTTTGAAAGACCGCTGTCAAGCGTTTCCTTATTTTTTTTTGTAAAGAAAGAAAAAAATCCCATAATGCAAATGTTTGGAATAAAAAAATAAAGAGTTGTTATCTTATTGCTCTCAGACAACAACCCTTTTTATTAAAATCTTAAACTAAAACCCATTGTGGAACTTCCACAACAAGGCTTTTGCTAAGTATTATTTCTTTGCAAGATAATCTTTTACACTGTCAGAAGGTACAATCTCTTCTTTGAAAGTGTAAGCTCCTGTCTTTTCTGAACGTACTGTACTGTTCTTATAACTTTCGCAAAATCCTTACCTGTTGAGGTTTTAAGGGTTGCAACTACTTTCTTTGCCATATCTTATACTCCTATTCTTTTTATTTAATTTCTTTGTGTACAGTCATCCTTTTTAATATAGGATTGTATTTTTTCAATTCTAAACGCTCAGGAGTGTTTTTCTTTGATTTTGTGGTTACATAACGAGATGTACCAGGCATTCCTGATGCTTTGTGCTCTGTGCACTCAAGTATAACTTGTACTCTTACGTCTTTAGTTTTCTTTGCCATCTTTTCTTCAATTTTTGGGTGTGCAAAATTACACACTTTTTTTTTCTTAACCTAATATTATATCAAAAAAAATTTTATTTTTCTTCTTCTTTGTTTGCTAACGCTTGTTTAATTCGCTCTATTCCAGAGGTTTTGTCTGTTAAATCTCCGTAATAAAACGCTCTGTTAAAGTGAGTTTTTGTGTAGTCTCTAACAAATCCGTGTACGGTAGTATCTCCTTTTTCGAAGGAATGAGAAATGTATGCGCTATAACCATCTCTGCAATCTACCTTTATAGAAAGGAAGTAGATGTCGCCGTTTTCACCTCTTATTACATCAAATTCGTTGAAGCGTATTGAAGAATATTTTAGTATGTTCTTTCTTATTTCTAATAGTTCTTTGTCGGTAGTCTTTGCACTCACGCCTACAACAACGTAATCCTTACCTATATAAAAAGGATACAAAGATTTGCCCTCTCCTTGTGCGAAAGAGAAAACAAAACTCATCATTAAGGCTACTATTACAACAAATTTTTTCTTCATATTATTGAAATATAGATATATATTTTAGTTTGCAAAGATACAAAGAAAATTTTAACTAACGCAAACTTTTGCTTGTGAAAATATCTCTAAGAAAAAATTTTTTTTCTCTTAGGAATATTTTTTTTTCTCTTAGGAATATTTTTTGTTTTCTTAGAGATATTTATATAAGGTAAAAGATTGTTTATTCAAATAAAAATATCTAACTTTGCAACTTGAAATTATGGAAAAGCAAACTACAATAAAAAATAAGATAACAATCAAAGGCAAAGGACTTCACACAGGAAAAGTTGTGGAGGTAAATATTTTGCCTGCTGCCTCTAATAGCGGGATTGTATTTAAGAGAGTTGATTTGGAAAATCCTGTGATGGTTGAGGCTAAGGCTGAGCTTGTTACAGAGACTTCACGAGGAACAACTATTGAAAAGGCAGGAGCAAAGGTTGCTACCATAGAACACTTAATGGCTGCTTTGTATGCCTCAAACATTGATAACGCCCTAATTGAGATAGACACAGAAGAAGTCCCTATTCTTGATGGAAGTGCAAAATATTGGTTGCAAGCCATTGAGGAAAGCGGAGTTGAATACTTAGAAAAATCAAGACAATACTTTACCCTTAAAGAAATTGTTACCTACTCTGATGAAGAAAATGACATAGAACTAATTGCTATGCCATACGATGGGTTTAGAGTAGATTTAAACATAGACTTTTCTCCAAGAATCATAGGAAGTCAAAACTCTTGCTTGAAAAACCTATCTGAATTTAAAGAAAAATTTTCTGTTTGTCGCACCTTCGTTTTCTTAGATGAAATAGAACAACTATTAAAACTTAACCTTATAAAAGGCGGAGACTTAGACAATGCACTTATCTTTGTAGATAAGGTTTTGGGAAAAGAACAAATAGAACACTTAGCAAGTGTTTTTGGAAAAAATCCTAACGAAATAAAAGTTGAAAAGGGATTATTGAACAATGTTCAACAGAATTTTGAAAACGAGCCAGCACGTCATAAATTGCTTGACTTTATTGGCGATATAGCCCTTGTAGGAAAACCATTAAAGGCACGCTTTATCGTTAAGCGTCCAGGACATAAAGTAAATAATTTATTAGCAAGAAAAATTAAAACTATCATGGAAAATAACACAATACCAGTTTACGACCCAAACAAAGAACCAGTATATGATATTAAGGCAATAAAAAATTTGTTGCCACACAGATTTCCAATGTTACTTATAGATAAAGTAATAGAAATAGGAGAAGACTATGTAATAGGCTTGAAAAACGTAACAGGAAACGAAGATTTCTTTAACGGACACTTTCCACAAGAACCTGTAATGCCAGGAGTATTGATTGTAGAAGCCTTAGGACAAACAGGAGGTGTGTTAGCATTAAAAGATATAGAAGACCCTGAAAACTACAGCACATATTTCATGAAATTTGAAGAAGTAAAATTCAGAAATAAAGTAGTTCCAGGAGATACACTTTTGTTAAAACTTACATTAACAGAGCCAATCAGAAGAGGAATCGTTAAGATGAAAGGCGAGGCATACGTTGGAAATAAATTAGTTGTAGAAGCACAGTTGATGGCACAAGTTGCTAAAACTAAAAAATAAGAAAAATGAACAATCAAATGTATTATGTTCACCCTAATGCAAAGATAGGGAAGAATGTAACAATAGAACCTTTCGCCGTTATATACGATGATGTAGAAATAGGCGATGATTGTTGGATTGGACCACACGTTACTATATTTCCAGGAGCGAGAATAGGAAAAAATTGTAAGATATTCCCTTCAGCAAGCATAGCAGCAGTTCCACAAGACTTGAAGTTTGAGGGCGAATACACAACAGCCGAAATAGGAGACAACAACATAATAAGAGAATTTGTTACTATCAACCGCGGAACAAATGCAAACAAACGCACCGTTATAGGAAACAACAACCTTATTATGGCATACGCTCACGTAGCACACGATTGTATAATAGGAAACAATTGCATATTAGCAAATTCTGCCACACTTGCAGGCCATGTTGAAGTAGATGACTTTGCAATCATAGGCGGACAAAGTGCAGTACATCAATTCTGTCGCATAGGTAAACACGTGATTTTGATGGGCGGTAGTTTAGTAGATAAAGACATACCACCATACGTAAAAGGCGGTAAATTCCCTGTTTCTTACTGTGGAATCAATTCAGTAGGCTTAACAAGAAGAGGATATTCACAAGAAACAATAAACAATATTAAAAACATATATCGTGTAGTCTTTCAACAAGGCTTGACCTACACTAACGCCTTAGCAGAAATCAAACAATTGCCTCAATCAACAGAAGCAGATGAAATCATTACCTTTATGGAAAAAGCAGAAAGAGGCTTAATGAAAGGCTTTACCTCGATTAGATAAAAATGATATAAAACAAAAAAACGCCGTAATCTAAGTTGCGGCGTTTTTTTATTTCTAATTCGTTAAAATAACGTTAATGTAGATAGTTTTTTTGTGTATTTTAAAGGTGATTTTCCTGGATTAGTAGGTTTTATTCCTTTATTATTTATAATTTTTCTAATTACTGATTGAGATTTTTTTGAGTCGTCTTTTAAAATTAGTTCTGCAAGTTTTTTAGTAGTGTATTCACCTTTTAGTAATAACTCATCTATTAGTGTATCTATTGGTTTTAAGGTTTGTTTCTCGTCATTTAATGTAATAGTGTTGCCATTTATATCAACAGGTTTTGCTCCCATTGAAATTAGTAGGTCATTTGCATTTTTTTCATTTGGATATGGTTTTCTTACATAAACAATTCTGTTCTTTTTTAGGCCATCTTGTACGCCAGAGTATGTTCCGCCTTTATTGTCTGATTCAGCTACGAAAATTTTTTCAGCAAGTCCATAAATATATTGGTTTCTTGTCATAGCCAACCCTTTATCCCAACCAGCATTAGGGCGAAAGGTACTAATAACCAATACACGCCCAGAGACAATTTCTTTGTATAAACCTTTATAACCTGAACTAAATGTAGTAATTCCTTGTGGAAGAACAATAATGCTTGAACCTCCATTTTGAATTGCTGATTCTAATGCTTGTCTATCAACACCTTTTGCGTAACCACTAACAACTACAAATCCGTCTGAAACAGATAGAGAAGCAACATTGTTAGTAAAATTAAGAGATGTTTCATTAGCATTTCTTGAGCCTACTATTGCAACACTTTCTTTGTTTAATAATTCTATATTTCCATAAGCGTAAAGAAGAATTGGTGAAGAG
>RHMF01000328.1_pt1 | contig 21050 bp, 16 predicted proteins | sample 5365151 | NCBI WGS metagenome assembly RHMF01 (sample SAMN10266501, study PRJNA497801) | feces metagenome | isolation source: feces | host: Bos taurus | place: China: Prairie of Fairy Mountain | collected 2017-08-14 | reverse complement strand
ATCTTTTATACTTACTTGTCCTATTGCACTTATATTGCATAATAGAAATACTGCTAATAGAATTTTTCTAATTCTTGCCATAATTTTTTCCTTTTACTTTATTAAATATTTTTTATTTTTTTCTGTTTGTTTTCATTGTTGTTTCGTTTTGTTTTTCTAATATCAGAAATGCGTGAAATTTCGTTTGCAAAAATATACTAAAAATCTTTAACTTTTTTTCCATTTTTGAACGAGTTTTTTTCTTTTTTTACTATGTTTTTCCGATATAGAACAGGAATTTTCTAATAGTGAACATTTGTGTTTTTTTTATTAAAATAAAGTATGTAAATTTGTCGCAGAATTTAGTTGTTGAAAAAGAAATGAAAATTGCAGTAGAGAGACTTTCTTGGAAAGAAATATTTGACAAAACAGAACAGAATAGAAAAATAGGTTATGATGTAATGTATTGTGAGGATATTGAAATACTCAAAAATGATTACAAAAGATATACAATGGAGTATTTTGTTGATATATTTTTTGAAAGTGGGGAATTTTGTTTTGAGTTGAATGCAGAAAAATATCATCTTACATCTCCAACTTCATTGGTTTTTCAGCCAGATAGCGAATTTAGGTTTATTTCTTGTGATAATCCCGTTATTTATATACTTATTGTTTCTAAAAATGTAAGAGGAGAACTTTTAGAAACTCACGCTAAGAATGTTTCTTTTCACTCTAAGATGAAGATTCAACCTTTTAGTAATTTGGTTTTAGATGAAGATATAAGAGATGCAAAACATTATGTGTTTGGAGCAAAGGAAATTCTAAATGCAATTGACAATCCTTACAGATTAGAGGCGTTTACTCATTTTAATATCTATCGTTATTATTTCTTTTTCTATAAAATATATGCTGTTAATTCCGTAGAGGATTATGGAAAATGCGAAAAGTTCTTACTTTTATTGGAAGAGAATTATTTTAAAGAAAAAGCAGTTGATTTTTATGCTGAAAATTTAGCTATTTCTAAGGGGCATTTAAATCTTCTTCTAAGAAAAAAGACAGGAAGAACCATAAGGTCTCATATAGATGAGCGTATTATTACAGAAAGCAAAAGATTGCTTTGTAAAACTGATTTATCCGTTGATGAAATTGCTGTAAAAATGGGTTTTAATTCTCTTTCTGCTTTTTCAAAATTCTTTAAAAGAGTTGCAGGAGCAAGTCCAAGTCAATTCAGAAGATAGACTGTTTGTCTTTATTTTAAACATTATTTTAAACAAAGATAAACCTGCCATAGCATAATTCCGCAAGAAACCGATACATTAAAGGAGTGTTTTGTGCCAAATTGAGGAATTTCAACTGCTTTGTGGCAAAGATTTATCACCTCTTGATTTACTCCCTCTACTTCGTTGCCGAGAACTATTGCAATTTTTTCTCCTTTCTCTACTTTGAGTTTATCAAGCATTACACTATTTGTTGTTTGCTCTAATGCAAGAATAGTCCACCCTTCTTTTTTTAGTTGATTTATCACATCCAAGGTGTTTTCCACGTATTGCCAATCCACGCTTTCGGTTGCACCAAGAGCAGTCTTTTGAATCTCTCTGTGAGGAGGGGTAGGAGTGATGCCACATAAATAAATCTTTTCCACAAGGAAAGCATCGCTTGTGCGAAATATGCTTCCTACATTGTGCATACTTCGTACATTATCTACAATTACGATAAGAGGGAATTTTTCGGAAGATTTAAACTCATCAACACTTATTCTCCCTAATTGTTGCATTGAAAGTTTCTCTCTCATTTTTGAACTCTATTATAGATTCTAACTCCTAATTGACTATAAATCTTATCATCATATTTATATAGCGGCAGGTAGAATTGCACCACTTTGAATATTTCTAAGGTGTAGGGGTTTATGCTCCAATTCTCACCAATTCTGATTGCAATTATATCCTCTGGCACAATATCTGAATAGGATTTTTGTGCTATTTCCGAATCTGTTTCCTCGTTATATATTAGAAAATTGTTTTCTGTAAAGAATAAATTATCTATATCTTTTTTTGTAGGAAATTCATCTCCGTTTACTTTGTAGGATTTTATTTCTCCATTTTTTATTTTTGTGAAAAGACTTGATGCAAACGGCATTTGAACAGGATACTTTAACTGATGAAGCGATAGAATAGTGTCATAAATATAGAATCTATCAACATCGTTTTCTACCTCTGCACTTTCAGGGAAAATCCAAAATAAAGGTAGTTGCACGCTGTCTTTTTCTTCTCCGTTAAAGGCTTTGTATCTCACCAAATAAGGACAATAAGCCTTTACCTTCTTACTTAGAGAAACGTTTTTGTAGTTATAATCTACAAATTCTTCAAATTGATAGGCTGAAACGTATTTTTTTATGTAAGAAAATACGCTATCTTTTCCTAAGGTTATGTTAAAGTGCTCTTTTTCAAAAGCAATTATATTATTAATTACGCTATCAAGGCTTATTTCTCTTTTTCTTTCGTTGTAGATTTTTACTCTGTTTTGCTTAACGGCAGAAAAAATTACGCCAGCCAATTCATCTCTAAAATAACCTGTGAGATGCTCATATTTAACAGGGTTAAGCACCTTGTCAATCTCCCATTGAGGATTGAAAACTCCAACTTGATGAAATTCATGTTCAATGGAATGTTCACCAAAGCTTTGAGCAGAAACTCCAAAGCCGATTATCAAAAATAATATTATTATAATTTTCTTCATAACTTAGTCTTTACGTATATAAAACAAAGGATAAAAACCTCTAAATGTACCATCAGAAGCATTAAGTGCTATAACAGGAGCAAAATAGTTAATTTGCTTTGTAAAGGTCAATGTTTCCAAATCAAAAACCCATTGTTGTCCAAATCTAAAGTACTCAATATCATCAGAATTGTAACGCATTCTTATAATAGTGTCCTTTTCAATAACGTTAGATAAAGAATCCTCAACTACAATCTGCTGTAATTCATCATGTCCCATACGTTTAACAACTTCAAGCTTGCTATATGCAGCAGTAGATGTAGGCATTTCGTATGTTTTTACATCAACATTTTCTGCTTTTGCAAGAAGCATATCCAAAAACGGTAAAGAATATTCTGCTTCTAAGTGATTGAAATAGTATTGATAAGGAATAGGATTGTAAATAGGCATAGTAAATTCTATATTACTTGCAACTATTATTTTATCTTCATTCTTTTTGTTTGATAATATTGGCTTAAACCAGCCTAAATGATAGGAAAAAACCTCTTCTACTGCAATATCGTCTCCGTTAAACACGATGGAATCTATTGTAACAATAGGTTGAAAAGCAGTAACCTCAGCTTTAATAAGCATTGTCTTGGTGTCGTACCACCATCTTTCTTCAAACTCAACTCTTCTTATGTTATTATCAATCAAAGTCTTTGTTTCTGCAATGCTAAACTCTCTTTTGAAACGTTCTTTTAGTGTTTTTGAAAGATTAGTTACTATGCTGTCATAATTAATTTGGCTTTTTAAGATTGCATTATCGAAAGCCTGCCACCAGAAACGTTTATCAACAACAAAACTATATTCAATAGAATCCTTTTCTATTGATGATTTTATTTCTGAACGCATAATCGGAACAGAATAGATGATTTTCATTGATAATAATTTGTCTTGACAAAAAATATTCCCTGATATGATAGTAAGACACAGAAGTAAAATCAATCTTTTTAAAAAACAATTATTTCCCATATTTATCTACGATTGTTAAGTAGTCTTCTACTGCGATGAAAAAGTTGTCTAAATTTTCTAAACTAATGCCACATTTTTTTTGCTTTGAGGTTGTGATGTTTTGCACCTGGCCAAACATATCCATTTGCGCAACACTATTAACTGTTTCTAAAACATATTCTTCCTCTAAGCTTAAAATCTCTGCAATACTCGTTTCTTTCTTTATGTTTTTCAATATTTCCTCTGCAACAATTTTGTTATCCCTTCCTACAATTATGATAATATTATTGTAGTCTTTCCAATTATTGATAAAAGTGTCGTTATTAGCATTTTTTGTGTTTACAATAATAATTCTACAACCCTTTTCCTTGTAGTTATAGTAATAGGAAGTAAACTTATCGTAGTCTTTTTTGTTTTTTTTCCATAAAGCGAAATCTTCACCCTTATAAAAATTATATTTAGTGAATCTATTTACACGAGCAACAAAAGTAAAATCAATACAAATTGACACAACGCCTAACACGCTTATGTCAGTTTGTTGTAATAACAACTCTTTTACATCAACAATATATTTGGTTTTTTGTCGCATTCTTCAAAAATTTCTGCAAATTTACGCTTTTTCTTTTGATAAAATTAAAAAATATACATACATTTGCACGTATTATTTTAATATATTGAGTTATGAACAATTCAACATTTTCTTTTATACAGCCAAAAAACGAAGCTGTTTATTCGTATGCCCCAAATTCAAAGGAAAGGCAATTATTAGCAGAAGAATTGGAAAGACAATATAATAAACGTATTGAAATTCCAATAATAATCAATGGAAAGGAAATTAGAACAGGCAATTGCGCCGATGTTGTAATGCCAAGTGAGCATTCTCATGTGCTTGCAAAGTTTCATAAAGCCGACAAAGCAACTGTTCAATTAGCAATTGAGGCAGCTCTTGAGGCTAGAAAAAAATGGGAAAATGTAGATTGGATTGATCGTTGCAGCATTATGCTAAGAGCAGCTGAGCTTTTAGCAGGTAAATATCGCTATGTAATAAATGCAGCAACGATGTTAGGACAAGGAAAGAACCCTTTCCAAGCAGAAATTGACTCAGCCTGTGAAACAATTGACTTTTTAAGATTTAATGTTCATTATGCTTCAAAAATATATGCACAACAACCACTTAGCGATAACACAGCTATAAATAGATTAGAGTATAGAGGATTAGAAGGATTTGTTTATGCAATTTCGCCTTTTAACTTCACTTCAATAGCTTGTAACTTAAATATTTCTCCTGTTTTAATGGGAAATGTAACTGTATGGAAACCTGCTACAACAGCTGTATTATCTAATTATTATCTAATGAAAATTCTACAAGAAGCAGGAGTCCCTGATGGAGTTATTAACTTTGTGCCAGGAGATGGTAGTGTTATTTCTGAGGTTTGCTTTGCTTCAAAAGATTTAGCGGGAGTTCACTTTACAGGTTCAACACGTACCTTCAACAACTTCTGGAAATTGATAGGAGAAAACATAAATAATTATAAGACCTATCCAAAAATAGTAGGTGAAACAGGAGGAAAGGACTTTATCTTTGCTCATAAATCAGCTGATCCAAGACAATTAGCAGTTGCAATCGTAAGAGGAGCATTTGAATATCAAGGACAAAAATGTTCTGCTGCATCAAGAGCATACGTGCCAAACGAAATATGGGAAGAAACCTTTGCTCACATAAAAGAGATGGCAGAAAAAATCAAAATGGGCTCATCTATGGAAATGGGTTGCTTTATGAACTCTGTTATAGATGAGAAATCATTTGACAATATCGCATCTTACATTGAAAAGGCAAAGACTGATTCTGATGCGGCAGTGGTATTAGGAGGTAAATGCGACAAGAGTGTAGGTTATTTTATATCTCCAACAATTATTATCACAAATAATCCTCGCTATGCTACAATGGAAACAGAATTATTTGGACCTGTAATCACAATTTATTTATATGATGGCAACAAATATGAAGAAACATTAGAATTGTGCGACAAAACATCTCCGTATGCTTTGACAGGCTCAATATTTGCTAAATCAAGATATGATATTGCAACAGCAATGAATAAATTAAGATATAGCGCAGGTAATTTTTACATTAACGACAAACCAACAGGAGCCGTAGTAGGAAATCAACCTTTTGGAGGAGCAAGAAGTTCTGGTACAAATGACAAGGCTGGCTCGGAATTAAATCTATATCGTTGGGTTTCTCCAAGATGTATAAAAGAAACCCTCGTTCCACCAACAGATTTCACGTATCCTTTTATGGATTAAAATAAAAAAAGGAGGATTATTCCTCCTTTTTTATTTGACTTTATCCGAAAATTGTTTGAAATATTATCCTTAGGTCTTTGAAAAAGTTTTGCGTATTAATGTATTCAATATTTATCCTAAGTTTATCGGGCATTATGTGTTGAATATAATATTCTTCTGGATTGCTTGCAGAGGATAATAAGTCGTTTTCGTTTCTGTATTTAATGGAAGCAGGATCAGTTATTCCTGGTCTTACCTTTAATACTTTCATTTGCTCTTGGTTGTACATATCTACATAGCGTCTTACTTCGGGTCTTGGCCCTACAAAACTCATATCTCCAAGAAAGACATTGAAAAGTTGTGGCAATTCATCAATTTTGTATTTTCTTATGAAATACCCTGCTTTTGTGATGCGTGAATCTTTGCTGCCAACGGTGAGTAAGCCTTGTTTGTCTGAGTTTACTCTCATTGAACGAAACTTATATAGTTTGAAGTCTTTATTGTTTTTTCCTACTCTGGTTTGTGTGTAAAATATTCCGCCTTTGCTCGATAGTCCAACCCACAATCCTATGAAGATAAACAAAGGAGAGAGAATTATTATTCCAAAAACAGATGCTGTTATATCAAATAGTCTTTTCATTTTATGGTTATTGATTTATAACATTGTAATATTCCTCTACTAAATTCCTTACGATGTATTCTATTTGTTGGTTTGTAAGTTGAGGATAAAGAGGTAGTGTGATTTCTCTTGAATAAGCATCTTGGGATTGAGGATAATCTTCTATTTTGTAGCCCATGCGTTTGAAAAGTGTTAATTCTGGCATAGGGATATAGTGAACATTGGTTGCAATTTCTTTCTTAGATAGGTTTTCTATTAGTTTATTTCTTTGCTCTTCTGTAATTGGGTTTATTCTTAGAAGCAGTAGATGATAAACTGATTGAAAATTGTTGTTAGATTTTGGAGGTAGAATAGCCCAATGGTATTCGCTTAGAAGGGAATGATAGAGATTGAAAACTCTTTTACGTTCTTCAAGTAAATAGTCATATTTTCTTAATTGTGCTAAGGCTACTGCTGCGTTTATGTCTGGAAGATTTATTTTCATTCCAAACTCTACTATGTCGTAACGCCATGCTCCTGCTTGGTTTTTGGTGAAGGCGTCTTTTGTTTGTCCGTTCAGAGTCATTAGTTTGAAGAATTTTCTTGTTTCTTCTGCTTCAAATTCTTCTGGAAGGTTAAGACAAATTGCTCCTCCTTCGGCAGAGGTTATGTTTTTTACTGCATGGAAAGATTGAACGCTTATATCTACCCATTGAGTTATTGTTTTGTTTTGATATTTAGCTCCGATAGCGTGTGCAGAGTCAGAAATCAAAAGGATTCTATTTAGTTTTTTTTGAACATCTGAGCTTGGAGAGAATTTTTCTTTGACTTCTGCGGTTTCAAGCATTTGTCTTATTTTGTCGTATTGGCAAGGCATTCCTGCTATATCAACAGTTATGATTGCTTTTGTACGAGGGGTTATGGCTTGTCTTATTTTTTCTACATCTATTGTTAAATCTCGTGGAGAAATATCTACCATTACAGGTTTTGCTCCCGCTTCCATTACGGCCATTGCTGTTGCACAATAGGTGTATGCAGGAACTATTACTTCGTCATCTTGCTCTACTCCTAACCATCTTAGAACTAAGGTCGCACCTGAGGTCCAGGAATTAACACATACGACACTTTTTGCTTTTAAGTAGTCTTTTAATTCTGTTTCTAATGCTGCTACTTTTGGCCCTGTGGTAATCCAACCACTATTTAGCGATTCGCAAACAGAATTTATTACATCTTCGTCTATATACGGAGGAGAAAATGGTATTTTCATATTTTATTTTGTTTTTTTATTTCGGTATTTTATTCTTAATCTTAATATGAGTTTTCCTATTCTTTTAGGAATGTTGGTTGTTCGTGCTGTTCTTGAAATTGTTATTACTTCTTCAGAGTGTTTTTCTTTGTAGGCATCGGATATGCTCGCGTTTAGTTCAAAGCCTATAATGATTGTAAAGCACGTTATATAAATCCAAAGAAATAAGAAGATTAAAACTCCAATTGAGCCGTAGAGTGCATTGTAGTTTGGAAAGAAACGAATGTAGGTAATATAGGCTTGTGTTATGATAATGAAGAGAATTGTTGCAAGGCTTGCTCCTGCGGAAAAGAATTTATAGCCTTTTTTTGATTTTAGTGAGAAATAATAGAGTGAGGCTATGGCAAAATATATCATTGATATGATAATAATCCAACGGACTGCTCCTATGAAAAATATTTGAAAGGTTGTGTTTATGATTTCTGCAGATTTAAGATAGTTTATAAACCATTGGAATCCTCCCATTAGGGTTAGGACTATGATTATGCCAATTACTAAAAAGATTACCATAATCATAGAGATTAAACGGCGTTTCCACCAACTGCGTTGTTCAATTGTGTCTCGGTGAGAGGATTGAAAAGAAACCATCATTGCGTTTATGCCACTTGAACTTGCATAAATGGCAAATATGATACCGATTGACATTAGGCTGTTGTACTTTCGGTTCAATATTTCATTGAGTGTGGCTTCAATAGGTAGGTAAATGTCGTTTGGAAGTGCGTCTTTGAGTAAGGAAAATATTTGTTCAGAGTAGTATTGCGTATCAAAATAGGGTAGGAGTGTGAAAAAAAATAATAACATTGGGAAGATTGCCATCATAAATCGGAAAGAGGCAGAGGAGGCTCGTTGATTGATAGAGCCTTTCATTAGTCCTTTTATAAAAAATATTGAAACGTCAAATAAAGGTATTCCTTGGAACCCCGGCAAAACCAATAATCTTGAATAATGTAAAAGAGTCCTGACGGGTCTCCAATATAATATTTTTCTTAGATACCTATTTTGTTGTCTTGTCATTTAATTATCTGCTACAAGACTTAAATCTATGCTGTCAATTTTGTGAGTTAATGCTCCAACTGATATATAGTTTACGCCTGTTTTTGCGTATTCTGATATGGTTGTTTGGGTGATTCCTCCCGAACTTTCTATTTCGTATCTATTGTTAATAATAGATACTGCTTTTTTTGTGTCTTCAACAGAAAAGTTATCAAGCATTATTCTGTCTACGCCACCTCTTTGCAAAACTTGGTCTAATTCTTCAAAGTTTCTTACCTCTATTTCTATTTTTATGTTAAGAGAATTGTCTTTTAGGTATTTTGTTACTTTGTCTATTGCTTGTGTGATTCCGCCTGCAAAGTCTATGTGATTATCTTTTAGCATTATCATATCGTATAAGCCAAAACGATGATTTGTTCCGCCACCTACTTTTACTGCATACTTTTCTAGTACTCTCATTGTAGGGGTTGTTTTTCTTGTGTCTAAGAGTTGCGCAGAGGTTCCTTCTATTAAGGATTGATAATAATTGGTTCTAGTTGAGATTGCACTTAGTCTTTGCATGTAGTTTAAGGCTGTGCGTTCTGCTGTTAGGATTGAGATGGCTTCTCCTTCGACTTTGAAGATTTCTTCTCCCTTTTTTACTTTGTCTCCATCGCGTTTTAGGGCGGTGAACTTCACAGTTTCATCTACTGTTTGATAGACTAATCTTGCTATTTCAATACCACATATTATGCAGTCTTGTTTTGCTACAAGTTTTGCTTTGTCTTTTGTGCCTTTCTCAATGCACGACAAAGAAGAGTGGTCGGCTTCTCCCACGTCTTCTTTGAGTGCTAATTGTATGTGTGAAATTATTTGTTGTCTGTATTTGTCCAACATTTTGTTTTCTTATTTATAGATTACCAATTTTTCACTCCATTCTGTTTTGTCAGAAGATATTAGTTTTATTAGGTAGGTTCCGTTTGTTAGATGTGTTAAATCTATTGGGTTTTGTGTTAATTGATTTAGTGTTGTGTTTTCTTCTACATAAACTATGCGTGATTGCATATCATAAACTTCTAATCTAACGCTTTGGCTTGAAGGATTGTTTGTTGCAAATTTTACTATTCCTTTTGTTGGGTTAGGTAATAGTTTTATGCTTGTTGTTTGTTGAGGGTCGTTTAAGCCAACTCCTTCTGTTACTGTAACTACTCCTTCTCCTGATATTTTTGATGGACATACTCCGTTTTGAACTACTACTCGGTATTTCCATTCTCCCATTTGGTCTGGTTGATGTGTGATTACTTTTACTATTTCTGAGTTTTCTATTGGTAACCAATTAAATTCTGGTTTTTTGTATTCCCAATAAAGTACTTCTCCAACAGAGGCTCTTAGTTGTAATTCTGCACTTTCTCCTAATGGTATGGAGTTTGTTAGAACGAATACGTTTCCTGCTTTGGTTGTTGCGTGAACGTTTATGGTTACTACGTTACTTGTGTCTAAAACATGGTTAGAGAAAACAATTCTTCTGAAGTAAGTTGTGTCGAATAGTTGTCGCATATCAAGGTTTTGTCCTGTGTAGTCAGAGCCTATGTCTGCTGTTTCCCAAGTTTGTTGGTCTGTACTCATTATCCATAGGTATGTGTAGTTGATTCCATCTCCTCCTGTTGGTTGTGAACCTGTTAATACGTTTGCAACACTTCCTTCGCAAATGGTTTGGTCATCTGAGATGGTGTTGTTGAAGATTGGTGTATAGAGTGTTGTGATTTCTTGTGGGTAGGTGTATGATGTTCCGTTGTCATTTGTTGCAAAGGCTTTGATGTAGTAGGTTGTGTGTTCGTTTAAGTTGTTGATTGTTGTTGAGAAACTTCCTAATCCGTTTCCTAATGGAATTACTGTTGAGTTTGTGATGTCTATGTTTGGATTTGTTCCCCAGCAGATTCCTTTGTTTGTTACTCCACTTACACCTTCATAAATTACTTCTGCTGAAATTGAAATAGAATTATGTGTTGCATTTGTAGAACTTATTTCTACAATAGGTAATTGGTAGGTTGCATAAACTATTATGTCTTTTACTTCTATTGAAGAAAGGTTTGAGATTCCTTCAAAGGCGATGAAATAAGTGGAACTTAGGTTTTGTAATAATATAGAGTCTCTTTGGAAGTCGGTTGTGGCTGTTGTGTAAGTTGCAAGTTCGCTCCATTCTGCTGTTACATCATTTTTGTATAATACTCTTAAGGCATCGGTATTATTGTTTTGTGATAATTGTTTTCTGTCAAAACTTATGTAGGTCGTTTCTCTGTTTGACATATCTAATATTGGTAATACTAGTTTAGATGTAGAGGATTGTTGGTCTGCGGTAAAGGTGTAGATTGATGTTGTTGTGTCGTATTCCCATGAGGCGTTTATTTCTAAACATGGTTGTATTTCTTCTGTGTTTGCATAGAATGGATAGTCTTCTATTTTTGCACATTCTGTTACAAAACTTAATTCTTCACCATAAGAGATGTGTCCATTATTTTTTGCAAAGGCTCTTACATAATAGGTGGTATGTGGAATTAAGTCTTCTAAGTTAATTGTAAATACGTCTTCTGTTACTTCTGTTAGTATTACTATGTCGTCTATTGTTGGAAGCGGATTTGTAGATAGGCAGATTCCTAATGTGTGAACGTTATTGTTACCGTGTGCATTTAGTTTTGCAGATATGTTTGCTCTTTCGTCTGTTATTGAACTGATAGATAGTGTTTGTACTTGTGGATAGGCTGATTGATCTGCATCGTAAATTTGTAAATCGTCTAATGCTACTCCGTATCCTCCTTTTACTTCTGCTTCAAAACCTATTATTATGTAATCTTCATTTGTTGGTAAGTTTACTATTTTATCTGCCCATGAAGATTCACTTGTTGTGTATGATGATATTTGTGTCCATGTGTCTTGTGCAGATGTTTTGTGTTTTATTTTTAGTACGTCTGTTTTACTATTCCTTGTTTTTTGAGCATGAGAAAAAGATAGTACTGGTTGATTAAGCATTGTTATATCTATTGGAGTTGATACTAATGTTGTGGTTTGAGAACCACTTGTTCTATCACTTTTTATCAATGCCCAACTGTTGCCTTCTTTTGCTGTTGATATTGCTCCTTGGGTAAAAGCTGAGTCTATTGTTACCCAAGCGTTATCAACGTATTCGTTAGATTCTTGTGTCCAACACATCAATTCGTTTATGTCTTCAAATGATTCATGGTAAGGAAAATCATTAAATGCTTGGCAAAGAGTTCTTATTTTTAATACTTCTCCATAGCCTATTGTTGTTGCTGTTTTTGCGTAGGCTCTAACATAATATTCTGTGTTTGGTAGTAATCCTGTTATGTTTACTAAGGCACTGCTTTGAGGTGTAGATGTACTAAGAGTGTTATCTACGTTTTCTGTTGGTAATGTATTGTTTATACTATAGCATATTCCTGTTTCTATTATGTTTGATGCAGAGAAGTTTGTTACTGCAAAGTTTACTTTTACAGTGTCTAATATGGCATCAACATTTGTTGTTTGTACAACAGGTCTATTTGTGTTTGTTTGTCCATATATGAAGTTAATGTTTTTTGTATTTGTATTTTCTGTAATGCCTACTATTGGTCTATTTAAGTTTGTTCCGTTGAATGATTGGCTATTAGGAGTAGAAGCGTCTGTAAATTCGCTATTGTTTGATGTTCCTGGGAAAGGATTTGATGATCTTGATGAATTCCAACCTGAACCGCCTGCTTCTTCTAAGTCAAATCCTGGATTGTTTGGATTACAATTTATACAATGATTAGACCAACCTGAGGCGTTTAGGTTTACATGGAATATTAGCATACCATGTCCTGATAAGTATCTGTCCCAGCTTGTTTGCTGTCTATTTTCTAAAATGAAATATTCATTATTATTAAAACTTAATTTATATGCAACATTGTCTGTAATCAATGGTTGTAGTGTAATATTGCCTTCTGTTGTTAATTCTTGAATATTTATGTAGTTTCTTGTTGCTCTTTGATATGCGTTCCAAGTTGGAGGGCATTTTCCTCCATTATTATAGTTTCCACTACACATTAAGTCCCATGTATCGTGATGAGAGAAACTACCATCTTCTTCGTAATTTGTATCATAGAAGTCTGGTAATCCTAAAACGTGAGAAAATTCGTGGCAAATAGTTCCTATTACTAATGGTTCTGGATAATATTGTGTGCCATTCTTTTCTGAAGAACAAGCGTAGTCATAAATATTTACGCCATCTTTCATAATTGGAGGATAAACTGCTGAACGGTGTGGCCAAATAGTGTTTGCTCCACCACCACTTGATTCTGCAAATCCTGCATAAATTACATAAACACACGAAACGTATGATTCTGATTCATTTGTATATTGTGAGTAATCTATTACAGGGTCAGCAGCCTCTACTGCTTCAACTATCAATTCTCTAGCTCTCATATCTCCACCGCCAGAATAGTTTTCTCCATAATAATCCATGTTATTTAATGTTGTGTATGGACCAACAACGGTTGCTTCAACGTTTAATTTTCCAAAAGATGAAGCCGTGAAATAGTCATGAACACTTCCTTGACTTCCATTTGAAGAATATCCAACTTGATTAAATAGATTTTCTATTTCTTGTCTATCTGTTGAAAATGCAAGGTCATTATAACTCATTAAGATTACTACTAATTTATAATTTTCTTGAGCAACAAGTGAAGTATCTGTGCCTATGGCAGATTTTACTCTTGATTGGAAATCATCATTTATATCCCATAATTGTTTTAAGTATGAGATTTGCTCTTGAGAATAAAATAATGTTTTGTCTATATTCTCTAAAAAACGTATTTCTGCTTCTGTACGTTGCTCTGGATTATGAGCTATTATTGTTGAAGGTTGCATTCCACCATTTTCACTTGGAATAGCATACACCCAATCTCCATTTTTAGCTCTCATAAGCGTGTAATCATCTGTGGTTTTACCCCAATTAACTTTCTCATCTCCACGTAAACTCACAGTAAGTTGAGTGTTATCACTTTGATTATAAGTTAAAGGATAAGGATATGCTACAACAGCAAATAAATTATTAGCAAAACATACTAATAAAGCTAAGACTAAAAAAAATTTCTTCATAAGTTAATATTTATTTCTTTGATTTAATCGGCAAAGATAATAACTTTTTTGTAGATAACAAACCACACGCCGCCAATATGTCCTCTCCGCGAGATGCTCTTATTGTTGCAATTAGACCTTTTGAAGTCAAAATATCTCTAATTTTTATCATCTCTTTGTCATCTGCTTGTTGGAAGATTGTATTTGGTATAGTGTGAAATCTAATTAAGTTTATTCTACACTCAATATCAGAAAGATTACTTACAAGAGCGAAAATATGGCGATAATCGTCATTAAGATTTTTGAAAACTATGTATTCAAAAGTAAGACGACGTTGTCCGCTCCAATCATATTGCTTTAATAATTCTATAACATCTTCAATCTTATAAGCCTTTTCAATAGGCATTATTTCTTCTCTTTCATTTGCAATCATATTGTGAAGACTTATAGCAATATGCACTTGAGTAGAATCTAAAAAATCTTTTAAACGAGGCAGATAACCACAAGTAGATACCGTAATTCTTTTTGGACTCATAGCCATAGCCCAAGAACTAGTTAGGATTTCTATACTTTTGACAACATTTTCATAGTTATCCAAAGGTTCCCCCATACCCATGTAAACTATATTAGTCAAAAGAGAATATTCATCTATCGATCTAATAATATTCAATATTTCATTAGTAGATAAATTCCTTTTAAAACCCTGACGAGCCGTAGCACAAAATTGGCAATTCATCTTACAACCAACCTGTGTTGAAACACAAAGAGTATATCTATCCTTATCTGGAATCATAACCGCCTCAACAAAAGCATTATCCTCATACTCATAAAGATATTTCTTAGTTCCATCTATTGAGAGCATAAAATCAGTATAAGGAGTTAGTCCAAAATCATAATTTTCTTTTAATCTTTCTCTAGCACTTAAAGAAAGATTAGTCATTTCATCTATTGAGGAAATTTGTTTTTTGTATAACCAATCGGCAATCTGTTTACTTGCAAAAGAAGGTAAAGACAAATCTTTGCAAATTTCTTTTAACTCATCTAATGTCTTACCAAAAAGACTTTGTTTCTTGTTCATAAATTATGGTTTATATAATCTACCTTGATAAGTATTTCTTTCAATCATTCTTTGCTCTATCTTGCTAACGAGAGTTTCGTTTCTTAACAACTCCCAATTAGAACCACCAGCTTGAAATCTTGGTGGCACTTCTCCTGCAAAGCGTTCTATAACAATATTCGGCGATAATTTTTCTAAGAAGTCAATCATAAATTCTTTGTATTCTTCAAATTTCATGAACACAAAGTCGTTTGGATTTTCTTGATAGTCTTTTAAAATAGGAGTATTCTTTACTAAAATTAATTGATGAAACTTAACAGAATGTAAAGGTAAAGAACTTAAAATTTCAGCTTCGTTTTGCATCATCTCAATACTTTCTCCTGGCAAACCAAATATGATATGCCCACCTGTTGTTATGCCTCTGCTTGCAGTTTTCTCAATAGCCTCTTTTGTTTGTGCAAAACTATGACCACGATTTATTCTTTTAAGAGTTTGATCATAACAACTCTCTATTCCATATTCAACAATTATATGATGCTCCTTTTGTAATTCTGCTAAATAATCAAGAATCTCATCATTAACACAATCAGGGCGAGTACCAATTACAAGACCTATTACTTGCGGGTGAGAGAGCGCCTGAGTATATCTTTCTTTTAATACATTTAAAGGGGCGTAAGTATTAGAATAAGCTTGAAAATACGCTAAGTAATTTTTAACATTTTTATATCTCCAAGAATGAAACTCAATTCCTTCTTCAATTTGTTGATATATAGACTTAGTTTTTTCACAATAAGAAGGATTAAAAGCATTGTTATCACAGAAAGAACATCCGTGAAACGAAATTTTCCCATCTCTATTTGGGCAAGTAAAACCAGCATCTATGGATAGCTTTTGTAATCTCTGTCCAAACCTTTGCTTAAAGTAGTTAGAATATGCGTTAAACGGCCTATTATGTCCCCAAATGTACTTAGATAATTCCATAATTATTTGTTGTACATCAATAAATCTATTAAATGAATAGTCTTTAAATTAATATTGTTTTTTTCTATATACGATTGCAAATGCAGTAAGCAACTCATATCGTTGCTTACAATATATTCTGCACCTGTATCTAAAACAGCCTTTATTTTTTGTTCGGCCAAAGCCTTGCTTACATGCGGATTGTATATTGAAAAACTACCTCCGTAACCACAACAAAAGTTATCAGTATGATTTCCCTCCAATAAAGTTAAACCTTTTACCTTTTTTAAAACTTCTCTTGTTTTATTTACAACATTATACTCATGCAAGGATTGACAATTAGTGTGCAAATAAACCTTATAAGGAAAATTTGACCCAAAAGACATTGTTTTATCAACATCACATAAAAACTCACTTATATCAATTACCTTATTTCTTAATGTTTTATAAAGGTTGTGATTAGAAGAGTTGAAAAATAGTTTTCCAAAATTATTTCTTATATAACTAATGCACGAATTAGAAGTCCCTATTATGTAATCATAGCTTTTAAAAAGCTCAATAAATCTTTCACCTAATGCCCTTGCTGTTTTCCAATCTCCATTTTCATACAATAGTTTACCACAACAAGTTTGCTCAATAGGGGAATCCGTTTGATACCCCAAATCATCAAGTAAAGATAATAAGTTGTTAGCAGTTTTAGGTGAAAATTGATTTACACAACAAGAAACAAAAATTCCAAGATTCATTATCTTAGTATATGAATTTGCCGTAAGGACTTATTATTTCTACGCTTTTACCTTCTGCTTTTTCAACCCTACCAACAATTTGTGCATCAACATTAAAACTTTTACTTATTTCTATCAATTCTAATGCAGTATTCTCATCAGTATATATTTCCATTCTATGACCCATATTAAAGACTTTATACATTTCTTTCCAATCTGTTTTTGATTGTTCTTGAATCATAGAGAATAAAGGAGGAATAGGGAATAAGTTATCCTTAATTACGCGACAGCCTTCATTCAAAAAATGTAATACCTTAGTTTGAGCACCACCGCTACAATGAACTAAACCATCTATTTTATGACGATATTCTTTTAATATCTTAGCTAAAATAGGAGCATACGTTCTTGTAGGAGACAAAACTAACTTTCCTGCACTAATACCTTCAACAGTGCTTGGAGAGGTTAAACCTAAACCACCGCAATAAACCACATCTTTATCCAAAGAACTATCATAAGTTTCAGGATATTTATCTGCTATTGATTTATTAAAGACATCATGTCTTGCAGAAGTAAGACCATTACTTCCCATACCACCATTATATTCTGTTTCATAGGTTGCTTGTCCAAAAGAGGCCAATCCCACAATTACATTACCAGGTTTAATATTGTGATTTGAGATAATATCGGAGCGTTTAGCTCTTGCAGTAACAGTACTATCAACAATAATAGTTCTTACAAGGTCTCCCACATCAGCAGTTTCACCTCCTGTTGAGTAAATACCAACTCCTAAATCTCTTAATTGAGATAAAAATTCTTCTGTACCATTTATGATATGAGAAATAACTTCTCCTGGGATTAATTGTTTGTTTCTGCCAATTGTTGAAGAAAGAAGAATATTGTCAGTTATACCTACGCACAACAAATCATCAATATTCATAACTATTGAATCAATAGCGATACCCTTCCACACAGAAACATCACCTGTTTCTTTCCAATAAGCGTATGCAAGCGAAGATTTTGTTCCCGCTCCATCAGCATGCATAATAATACAATAGTTTTCATCGCCTGTTAGAATATCTGGAACAACCTTACAAAAGGCTTTTGGGAATAAACCTTTGTCTATATTTTTTATTGCATTATGTACATCTTCTTTTGACGCACTTACACCTCTTAAAGTATATTTATCTGTACTCATAATTCACTTATTAGATTAATTACTCTTTGAACATCTTCATCTATTTCAAGATAAAGTTTATAAAAATACTCATCACCAAAAAGATTTTGAGCTAAATAAGATTTCATCAATAGTTTTATTTCTTTTTTCTCGTCATTGGTAATACCATTTGTATTCACATCCTGACTTTTAGCAAAGGCTATCATATCTTGATATAGTTGCGGTGAAATAATATCACTATTTAAGAACTCTTCACCACTTTCAAATTTTGAGAAAACCTCTCTATTCTTATCCAAATAGTCAAAACAATACTTGTAAATCAAGCCCTTTTTCAATAACATAGTGTAAGAATCGCTCTTTTTATAAAGATTGTAAGGCAATTCCTTATCAGGCTCAATTCCACCACCACCATATACAATTCTACCTTTCTTTGTCTTGTATTTCAATGAATCAGCATGCGAAATAGTATCAGCATTATTTTCCATATCAGTATATCGCTCAATAAAATCCATATAATACTTTTCGTTATCACCCATTGTATATGGTCGTTGAATACATCTGCCACTCGGAGTATAATAACGAGAAACTGTAAGACGAAGAACCGAACCATCGGCTAACTCTTTTTGCTCTTGCACCAAGCCTTTACCAAAAGTTCTTCTACCAACAATATACGCTCTATCATTATCCTGTAATGCACCAGCAACAATTTCAGAAGCAGAGGCAGAAACCTCATCAATAAGAACAACTATTTTTCCATTTTCAAAACTTCCCTTTGAACTTGCAAAATAATCGTTTCGTCCCTTTGCTCTTCCTTTTGTGAAGACAATCAAATCTCCATCGGAAAGAAATTCATCAGCAATATTTATAGCCTGATCGAGATAACCACCACCGTTTCCTCTCAAATCAAATATTAATTGCTGCATACCTTTCTTCTTTAAATCAATCAAAGCAGAAGAAACCTCTTGATGAGAATTAGCAGAAAATTGAGAAAGCTTAATATAAGCAGTATTAGAATCAAGCATTCCGCTATAATCCACACTATGTATAGGAATTACGTCCCTTTTTATAGTGAAAAACAATAATTTTTCTATGTTAGAACGCTTAATTCCTAACTTTACCTTTGTTCCTCTCTTACCTTTTAATAGTTTAAAGACATCTTCATTTGTAATTCCATTTCCGCAAACCTTCTTTCCATCAACCTCCACAATTCTATCTCCTGCCATAATGCCAGCTTTAAACGAAGGACCTTGCACTATGGGTTGAATTACAACGATTGTGTCATCAATTATTCTAAATTGTACACCTATTCCATCGAAATTGCCTTGTAGATTTTCGTTTTCTTTTGCAATTTCTTCTCTTGTCAGATAAACAGAGTGAGGATCTAAAACTTCAAGAAAACTTCTAATTGCCACATCTTGCAAAGAATCTGCATTTACCTCATCTACATATTGTGTTTTAACTAAATTCATCACATGATCCAACTTATTGAAGTTTAAAACAGAGATAGAATTTACCTTTGGTAGGAACAAATCCACCAACACCATAATAAATAAGATGGAGACAAAGACAATTAAAATTGTTCTATTAGTTCTTTTCACGCAAACTATTTATTTTCAGGTTTCATTTGAGGAAAAAGCAATACATCTTGTATAGAAGGAGAATTTGTCATAAACATACACAATCTATCTATACCAATTCCCATTCCAGAAGTAGGAGGCATACCATATTCCAAAGCTCTAACAAAATCATAGTCGATATACATAGCCTCATCATCGCCTCTTTCTTGTAATTTCAATTGGTCTTGGAATCTTTCCAATTGATCAATAGGGTCATTCAACTCAGAATAAGCATTAGCCAATTCTTTACCATTTACAAATAACTCAAAACGTTCAGTTAATCCTTCAATACTTCTGTGTTTCTTAGTTAAAGGAGACATTTCCTTAGGATAGTCATATATGAATGTAGGTTGAACATAGTGATGCTCACATTTTTCTCCGAATATTTCGTCAATCAATTTTCCTTTACCCATAGTAGCATCTACCTCTATGCCCAAATCCTTACAAGCCTTTCTTAAATCCTCCTCTTCCATAGTGTAGATGTCATATCCTGTGTGTTCCATGATAGCATCACGCATAGAAACTCTTGCAAAAGGACGTTTAAAATCAATTTCTTTATCACCCAATTGAACTTTTGTTTGTCCGTGAAGTGCAAGTGCTACTTTTTCAATCATTTGTTCAGTGAAATCCATCATCCAGAAATAATCCTTGTATGCAACGTAAATTTCCAAACAAGTAAACTCAGGATTGTGAGTACGGTCCATACCTTCGTTACGGAAGTTTCTTGAAAACTCATACACACCCTCAAATCCACCAACAATCAAACGCTTTAGATACAATTCATTTGCAATTCTCAAATACAAAGGTATGTCAAGAGTATTATGATGAGTGATAAACGGTCTTGCAGCCGCTCCACCAGGGATAGATTGCAAAACAGGAGTTTCCACTTCTATGTATCCGAAAGAATTAAAGAAGTCTCTGATAGTATTAAGTATCTTAGTACGTTTTACAAACACGTCCTTAACCTCAGGATTTACGATTAAATCCAAATATCTTTGGCGATAGCGTTGTTCAGTATTAGTAAACGCATCATAAATCACACCATTTTTTTCCTTAACCACAGGAAGAGGTTTCACACTCTTACTCAATACAGTAAGTTCTTTAACATGTATAGAAATTTCTCCCATTTGTGTAACGAACACATAGCCCTTTACACCGATTATATCACCAATATCTAAAAGTTTTTTAAAGACTGTATTGTATAAAGACTTGTCTTCGCCTTCGCAAATCTCATCTCTTTTAATATACAATTGTATTTTGCCCCAAGAATCCTGAATAACCACAAAAGATGCTGCACCCATAATTCTTCTACTCATTATTCTACCAGCAATACTCACCTCTTGGAATAGGCTATTATCCGTAGGGAATTTTTCTAATATTTCGTTTGTTTTAGCATTAACCTCATATAAAGCAGCAGGATAAGGATCTATTCCTAATTCTCGCATTTTTTCAGTAGCCTGTCTTCTTAATAGTTCTTGTTCACTTAATTCGCAACTCATACAATTATATTTTTTTTGATTAAACTGCAAAAATAAAAAAAAATATTGAAACTTTATT
>RHMF01000284.1_pt1 | contig 21058 bp, 18 predicted proteins | sample 5365151 | NCBI WGS metagenome assembly RHMF01 (sample SAMN10266501, study PRJNA497801) | feces metagenome | isolation source: feces | host: Bos taurus | place: China: Prairie of Fairy Mountain | collected 2017-08-14 | reverse complement strand
AAAAGCTGAAAGACCTCGCTGTGATATCCACCGTGCAGTCGGTGCAGGGTGTTACATATCCCGCCTTGTCGAAGCTCTCGGCCGATGAGGAGAAGTTCTCGGCTGGCTATGAGCGTATTGTGCGCCTATTGTCGTTCGTCTTGTTCCCCGCTATGCTCGGCCTTGTGGCTATATCTTCGGATATGTTTATGTTGCTACTTGGTGAGAGGTGGATGCCTACTGTTCCCTATTTTCGCATCTTGGCACTGTCGGGTATGGTCTATCCCTTGGCTATGGTTGGCTATAATGTGCTGAAAATCAAGAGTGATGGTAGGGTAGTCGTGCGCCTTGAGGTTGTTAAGCGTGTGGTGATGACCCTCGTTCTGTGTGTTACTATTCCTACGGGTATCGAGGCTGTGGCGTGGGGTATGACAGCTATGGCATTTGTGGAGTTCGTGCTGAATAGTGGCTTTGCCCTTCGACTTATGTCGTTTGGTGTGGTGCGCTTGGCGAAGGCGCTCCTGCCCTCACTGCTTTTGTCGTTGGTTGTATATTTTGGCCTTGAGATACTTAATCCCCATTTGGCGCATCTGAGTGTTGCTCTGCGCCTTACAGCCGATATTGTTTTGGCTGTGGTGTTCTATATCGCTTTAGCGTGGGCACTCCGACTTCGTGCCTTCCACGAGGTCATCTACCTAATTAAAGGTCTAATATTTAAGAGCAAAGAGCAAAGATGAAAGAGCAAAGAGAAAGGGCAAGCGTTCTGCTTGCCCTTATTGCTCATCGCTAACAACTAAAAACTAACAACTAATAACTAACTCGTTAGAAGTGCGTAAAGCCTTTAAGTTCTATCTCTGCGGGGTTGCCATCCTCCACCCAGCAAAGTTCGCCTGAGTCGGTGATGTGACCAATTGCCGTAAGGGTTGTGCCGGTGGCGGTGAAAAACTCCTCGGCAAGGCTCTCGAAGGCATCCGAGGCTACGGTGAGCAACATCTCATAATCCTCGCCACCCGTTGTGGCGTAGCGGATATCGTAGTCGGTAGGTATCGCCTTAAGGTCAATTTCGGCACCCACCTTCGATAGCTCCATAATATGCTTGATATCCGAGGCGATGCCGTCCGAAATATCCATCATCGCCCTAACCTCCTCGCGCTGACCAAGCCATACGCCCTCCGTGATGCGTGCTTGCGCTACGCGGTGGTGGCGTGCTGCGGGGGTGTCGAGGTCGCCAAACATAATGTCGACCAACCCCTTTGACGAGGCGCCGAGCTTGCCCGTAACGGCAATAATATCGCCCACCTTGGCTGCCGAGCGGCGCTTGATGCACCCCTTTGGCGCACGACCGATAGCCACAACATTGATAGCAACCTTATCGCGCGAAGCTGTGGTGTCGCCACCTACCAACGCTACGCCCGCCTCACGGCTTGCCTCATAGTAGCCACGCATAAAGCCCTCGGCCCACTCGCCCTGTGCCGACTCTGTGAGGGCGATGCTCAGTAGCGTAGCTACCGGCTTTGCACCCATAGCTGCCACATCCGAGAGGTTTACCATAAGGCTCTTGCGACCCACCTCCTCTGCCGAAGAGGCGCCACGCAGAAAGTGGACATCCTCCAAGAGCATATCTGTGGTCATCACAAGGGCATCAGCGCCCATATCGAGTACAGTGCAGTCGTCGCCAATAGGCTCGAAGCCGTTGTGAGGCAACGCGCCAAAGGTCTTGGCTATGTCGTCAATAAAGGAAAATTCGCTCTTTTTCATAGGCACAAAGATACTAAATTTACACTTATATGCAAAATGGGGTAAGCCGACCAATCCCCACCACCACAATTTCTTGTCAGAGTGGTGCTAATTTGGCGCCGATAAAGAGAAAGAGCGGATGGGATATACTGCAATGTATTTCCCATTCGCTCTTTGGATTGAGGTGGCGAAGTAGCGCCACTATCACAAGAAATTAGTTTAGCTGAACACGAGTTGCTGCACGAACCGTATATACACTTGTCTTGAATGGCTCGAGGCAAACGATACTGTCACTCATGAAAGCAATAAGCTCAACCATATCCTCAGATGTCTCGTTTGAAGACCAGTAGTAGGTCTCAACGAAGGGCATGCCGCCATTGTCGGTAAGGAGCTTGTTGTAAGCCGCTATGCTTGCATTGTCGAATTTGTGAGTACCCTCAGAGATAGCATCCCACATCCACTGCAACTCATCCGAAGATGGCATAAACCAACCATCGCCATGATCCATACACCACTTAAATGCTGGGTAGTTGTTGATGTCGCGAACACCACCATCAGCCTGTGAATAGTTAGCGTCGAAGGGATCGTATGTATTCCATGAACCCTTGTCAGAGATGCAGTTACACCATACATTCTCAGTAGACCACTGCAAGTCTGCCTCATCCATAGAGAAGAAGTATGCCCATGTGCGGTTCTGGCGGTCGGTCTTGATGGCATATGCCACACCCTTAGCACCATTTACCTCGTAAATCTGACCAATCTCGTATGCAGAGGTGAAATTGGGATCGTACGCATCGATGCTAACAGTGTTAGAGCGCACATTATCATAGAGGGCATAGATGCCGTATGAACCAGGAGTGGTTGTAGCAAATGCGCCACTCTCGATTACATCGCCAGCGGTTGTGCGAATCTCGCAAGTAGCAGTTACATCCTCCTCGCCATACATCACGGTGAATGTTGCGCAGTCCTCGCCATCGGCCTTGATGCGGAGCTTCGAGGCCTCAATTGTAAGGCTCTTCTGCACGGGAGCCTCCACAGCGGTAGCTACAACCTTAACCTCGTTAGACTTCACACCCTCGTAGTTGGCAACAAATACAAACTCGCCGGCAACATCCGTAGTAAATGTGTTGCTCTCAAGCTCCGAGTTGTAGTTGATAACGGTAATCTTTACCTCCGAGCTCTTATCCTCGCCATCAACCTCTACTGTAAAGGTTACGGTATCTGTGTTGTCGGCTTTAATCTCCGACTTATCAGCCTTGAGAACAACGCTAATATTGGGCTCTCCATCGACAGCAATGATAGTTACGGTCTCAGATGTGAAACCCTTGTATGCCGCCTTGAAGCTATATTCGCCAGCAGTATCGGTCTTGAAGGTTGTGCCTTCAAGCACAGAGTTGTCGTTAAGGCAGATAATCATCACATCCTCTGAGGTGGCTTTGCCATCAACCTTAATGGTGAAGGTTGCGCTATCCTCGCCATCGGCCAAAATCGATGCAGTGTCGGCTGAAAGCTCAACTTTGTACTCCTTGTTCTCAGTAGTCTCGTTGTCCTCGCAAGCCACAAAGCCAAATGCAAGAGCTATTATTGCAAAAATATGAAAAAATCTTTTCATACTATACCCAACTTATTTTACTGTGCATTCTCAAACATATCGGGAGTTACACGAACAGCAAACTGTGTTGCGGTGTTCTCCTCGTTGATAACCTCGAAGAAGAATACATAGTCCTCAGCATCTACGCCAGGGAACGATACTGTAGCACCCTCAGCGGTCTTTGCAGCCTCGAGAGTTGTAGGCTCAACAGATGTGCGGAACATGAAGAATGCCTGAATCTGTGACCAGTCGTTAGGATCCCAGTACTTAGCGAAGTCGTAGTTGTTCCAGAGCTGTGCACCAACCTTCATATCTTTAGCGTTGTCGTCAGTCTTTACAAGGAACTGGATGTCGTACTTGAAGCCGTTCTTAACGATAACGGGCTCAGACACCTCCAATGAAGCAACATTGTCGGTTGAAGGCTCCTTAGTCTTGAATGGAACAGCTACATAGTTGTAGTCGTAAACGGTTGTAGGATCTGAAACCTCAGGATCCATGTAGAAGAGTACCAACACATAGTCAGTGTTGTTGTGCAAAGGCAAGTAGTTCACGACAGTTGATGAGCCAGTCTGACCGAGGTACTCCTGAATGAATGTACCGAAGTCGTAGCCCTGCTCAACACCGATGTTGTTTAGGCCGAAGTAGCTGCGCATAACGATGTTTGCCTTAGACTCCCTAGCCAAAGTCTCGTCGTAAGACTTCTTTGTCCATACATAGTAGCCCCAGAAAGACTCCTCGCCCTGAACGGGAGTTACATCTACAGAGAAGCCAGTGTGTGTAACCTTGAGGTTAGAGTATGTGAACAAAGAGTTGGGGTCTACTGCGGGAGCCTCGGGTGTAGTGAATGCATGGCGGAACAACTTGATAGGCTCCTCCTGGTTGTGTACAGCCTCCCAGTTCTCGAAGTTGAAGGCTACAGCGAGGTAGTCCATCTCGGCGTTGAGGCGGCAGTTAATAGTTGTCTCACCCTGTGTGATGTACTCACCACTATAAGGGTTCTCGATGATGTACTCGAAGATCTGGTAGTCGTCATCGTAGATACCGAAGGCATCGAGCTCCATCTTTGTGATGACACGGAAGTAGTAGCGGTTAGCTGTTGAGTTGGGCTTAGCAGTTGCTACAGCAGATGTCGCAGTGATATCCTTAACCTCGAACTCAACCTCGAACTCCTCGCCAGGGATAGGCTCAGAAGTTGCCTCGGTAGTAAGGGTGTAGCGTACTACCTTCTTGGTCTCGGTTACAGCGAAAGCCACAGCGGTGTACTCAGTATTTGACTTAAGACCCTGCGCAACGAGGAACTGAGGACCCTTCTTGAGCTTGAGATCGTCTGCTGCAAGCATCTCCTCGATAATCGTAGCATCGGCCTTGTCGGCGATGGTTGCGCTCTCAACGATAGCAGCAACATAGTTAACGGTAGCATCCGAAGGTACTACCTGAACCTCGGCAGTTGTTGCCGTGGTCTTTGCATTCTGGAACTTGAAGCTGACACCCGAAGTGCCACCCTCCTTAGAGGTGTTCTCGCAGCTAATAGCAAACAGTGCCACAAGAGCTACCATCATCATCGAAATAATTTTTCTCATAGTAGTTTTAGTTATGTGATTATTGAAATTTCGTCTTTTTGGGTGACGGGGAACATTGTGCTTATCTCAATAACCCAGTAACCCAACACGCAAAAATAGTAAAACTATTTTATAATACAATAACATTTTGGGCGTTTATCCTATATTTTTCGTTATATTGACAGAAAAAGTAGGCGTGTGATTTGCATATTTTATACATATTTATTAATTTTGCAGTGGCTATACGCATTGTAGTGCCGTTATGGTTAGTTAGTTATGCAATAATTATTAAACTTTTTAGAGATGAATCAGAAGACACATCGCCTTTCGGTAATTAGAAAAATTATTCGTTCGGAGTATATTTCTTCGCAGGAAGAGCTAATAGAACGCCTTGTGGAGAGTGGCGTGAGCATCACACAGTCGACATTGTCGCGTGACCTTAAGTTTATGCATGTGGCCAAAACGCCACACAAGGAGAAGGGCTATGTCTATGTCTTACCCAACGCTTCGCGCAACGATGTCGGCATCTCGACAAACCTCTCGGATAACATTACAGATATAGCATTTTCGGGCAACATGTGCGTGATAACCACTAAGCCAGGTTACGCGAGCGCTATCTCTGTGCCTATCGACAGCCGTGGTATTCACGAGATTTTGGGTACCATTGCAGGCGATAATACAATTCTACTTATTCTTCGTGAGGGCTTTGATATGGAGGCTTTGATGGAGCAGCTATGCGCGTTGTTTCCTACGCTCAAAACCTTGTAATTTGTTGAATTTATTGTGATAAGGGGCCTACTTCGGCCTCTCAGTCAAAAGAGCGAATGGGAAATACCACAATTCCCCATTCGCTCTTTTTAGTTTTTAGTTATTAGTTTTTAGTTGTTAGAGTTTTTTTTAAGATAAATAAGACGATAAGACGGGTAAGAAAATATGATGCTAGACTTCGTAATGGTCTTAAGGTCTTAAAGTCCTAATGCTCTTAAACTCTCTCTCTGCGCTCCAACGGAGCGCAAACTAACAACTCTCTTCTCCTCTCCTTAGTTCTCGTTGGGGAGGAATGAGTAATCCTCGCCGTAGCCAAGCATCTGCTGTATATAGCTGCGAGGATACGAAAGTTTGACATCGATAATCTTGCCTTCCTCATCCTCGACAAGGCTATATTCGGGGTTGACAAAGCCACTATATGGCTCGATGTGAAGTGCGTTGTAGCGCTCTAAGACCTCGCGGTGGAGTTCGGGGTTAATCTTTACGGCATAGCGCTCAACAAGTGCACTGCCCGCAGCATAGTCACCCTCGGATTTGATGCGCTGCACCTCGCGTAGGAGCTCGCCAAAGAGGTTGCGCAACTTCTGAAAGTCGTTGACAACGACATACTTCTTACCCATGCGCTCGACAATCTCGATGACATTATCCTGCTTGCCATGCTCGTAGCACCACTCGGCGATAAGCTTGCGGTTGCGCATATGTGACTCCTGAACATCTTTGCCCTCCTCGATGCGCGCAAGCTGGGTCATCATGCCGTTCATGATATACTTAGCATAGTTTGCCCACGCTGCCTCCTGATTGGGGATAAGGCCTATCTTTACCATCTTCTGGTCGCCAAGGTAGTAGAGTGCAAAGAGGTCGGCACGCGCCTCCTCCAAAGTAGAGTAGTAGGTGCGTAGCTCGTCGCCCTTGGTGCCCTCGGCTAACTGGCCTGAGCCATGACCCAAGCACTCGTGGAGGTCGGTGTGGAGGTCGTCGGTAAGCTTGCCGTAGAGGCGCATACGCTCTCTATCCTCCTCGCGCAACACAAACTCCTCCATAAAGCCGTTGCCCTCGGCTGCCTTGTCGTAGGCATAGGTGATATTGTCGATAGTCACCGACTTCGAGCCGTGCTCCTTGCGAATCCAATCGGCATTTGGCAGGTTGATGCCAATGGGTGTTGCAGGGTAACAGTCGCCACCAAGCATTGCCGCGGTGATAACTTTTGCTGAGACGCCCTTAACCTTAGCCTTGCGGTAGGCTGGGTCGATAGGTGCGTTATCCTCGAACCACTGGGCATACTCGGTAAGTAGTTCGGTACGGCGACAAGCCCTCTCGTCGCGGAAGTTGACGATAGACTCCCACGAGGCCTTGCGACCAAGGGGGTCGCCATAGGTCTCGATAAAGCCATTTACGAAGTCTACCTTTGAACTATTGTCGCTGACCCACAAGATGTTGTAACGGTCGAAGGTGCGAAGGTCACCCGTGCGATAGTAGTCGATAAGGGTGTTGATGATGCGGCGCTGCATAAAGTTGGCCACCGTTGCTGCCTTCTCCAACCAGTAGACAATCTGCTCGATAGCGGGCGAGTACATGCCACCTACGCGCCATACCAGCTCGGTGATGGTGCCATTGTCGCTGCGCATGAGCTTTGAGTTTAGGCCATATGAGATGGGTGTGGGGTCATCGGCATGGACTGTTGCGAGGGCTGCATAGTAGGCCTCGACCTCGGCCTGAGTGAGGTTCTCGTAGTAGTTGTTTGCCGACGATAGGATTACATCGACACCTGCAGTCTGGTCAAGACGCGAGGGATATAGCTCGGGGTCAAACAAAATGGCGCAGAGCAGGTTGTCGGGCATCAGACGGGTAGAGTTGTCAAGATGCTTTTTGAGTTGCTCTCGTAGCCAACCTTCGGTGAACTCGGGCTGAAACTTATCATTAGAGTAGTGGTGGTGTATGCCGTTGGCAAACCACACCTTTTTGAGGTACTTCTCGAAGGCGTAGAAATCCTTTGTCTCACGCTCGGCAATCGACTTGTAGAGGGTTTCGAGGGTGCGACGAATGGCGATATTGTACTTGAAATTCTGGTCGTAGAGTATATCACGACCCGACTTGGCAGCTTCGCCTAGGTAGTAGACTAAAAGTTTCTCCTTGAGTGTAAGGTCCTCAAAACCTGGAACCTCGTAGCGAAGGACTTTGATATCATCGAAACGGTCGACAATCCACTCGTTGCTCTGTGCCTTGGCCTCGATAGATAGTGATAACATAGCCATAACTATTAGTGCTAAAAATCTATTCATCATTTTAGTTTAGTTGGTTCTAACTTAGAAAAAGTGTGTAAATTTACAATGAAAAATCTATATTCACAAACTTTTTTTTGATAACGAGAATATCTCAAGCAAAAATTAGTACCTTTGCACGCAGTTTTTAATACCCATATTTAATACTATGTTGCTCAAAGGATTTTCTACTATAGCCCTGCTTGTATGCTCCAATATCTTTATGACCTTGGCATGGTATGGCCATATCGCCTTTAAGTCGCGTTTGGAGCGTTACGGAATGATTGCTATTATCTTCGTTAGCTGGAGCGTAGCACTTCTCGAGTACTGTTTCCAGGTACCTGCCAACCGTATTGGTAGTGCTGAGTTCGGCGGACCCTTTACCCTCTGGCATCTCAAGGTTATCCAGGAGGTAGTGTCGCTGGTTGTCTTCTCGCTCTTCATGGCGATATTTATGCACGAGGGCCTAAAGTGGAACCACTACATAGGATTTATGTGTTTGGTATTAGCCGTCTACTTCATCTTTAAGAAGTAATTTGTTGTGAATAGGGGTCATTCTCGACCTATCCCAAAAGATGAGAGCCTCGGGCTGTACTTAGGTGTACTATACCGAGGCTCTCTCTTTTGCGATAAGCCAAGCCTAACCCCTGTTGACAACAAATTATTTGCCGTGAAAAGGGCCTCCTTCGACGCTGACAAAAATCCCGACAATGAGCAGTACGCTATAACAATCGAGAACTACCCTGAGTGGTAGAGTGAAAAAGGTTTTATTTAAGACGAGTAAGACGATAAGATGAGTAAGAAAAAATCCTATCGTCATAATGTCCTAAGTTCTTAAGGTCATCTAATAACTAACAACTAACAAAGGCTAACCTTTCGGGTTAGCCTTTGTTCTATACTAATAACTCTTTTAGAGGTTCTCCATGCAGTAGTCAACCATCTTTTGGCGGATGTTGATCATATCGTTGGGGCGCATCGAGTGGTTCTGGTCGGGGTAGACCATCATATCGTACTGCTTGCCCGCACGGTTGAGCGCACGACACATCTCGATGGTGTTCTGGAAGTGGACATTGTCATCTGCCGTGCCGTGGATGATGAGCAAGCGGGTGTTGTTCGAGAGACGGTCGGCAAAGTTGATAGGCGAGTTGTTGTCGTAGCCTGCGGGGTTATCCTGAGGCAGACCGTTGTAAATCTCGGTGTAGATAGAGTCGTAGTAGCGCCACGAGGTTACGGGAGCTACGGCGATTGCCATCTTGAAGAGTCCATCACCTTTCAAGGCGCAGCCAAGAGCCATAAAGCCACCATACGACCAGCCGTAGATGCCGATGCGTGAGCGGTCAACGAACTGTTGCTTGGCAAGGTGGCGAGCAAACGATATCTGGTCCTCTACCTCGTTGTAGCCGAGGTTGCCGTAGGTCACCTTCTTGAATGCCTCACCACGGTAGCCTGTACCACGGGCATCGCAGCAAGCCACGATATAGCCGTTGCGTGCCATTGTCTCCTCCCAGTCTGTCGTGTAGCGGTTCTCAATCTGCTGTGAGCCAGGACCAGAGTACTGGGTGATAAGCACGGGATACTTCTTCTCTGAATTAAACTTCTCGGGGTAGATGAGGAAGTAGCGCAACTCATCGCCACGCTCGGTAACGAACGAGTAGTAGTTACGCTGATACTTAGGCTCGCCAGCGGTGGGCTTCTCGAGCATCAACGAGCGCACCTCCTTGCCCTTGGCGTTGTAGACAGCAGCCGTAGGGTAGCAGTTGGTTGCCGAGTGCTCGGCAGCAAAGTACTTCATATCTGCCGAGGGGTATACACGCCAGTAGCCAGGCTTAGAGAGCAAGCACTCCTTCTTCTCGCCGTTGAGGTCGATAGCATAGAGGTGGCGCTCCTCGGGAGACTGCTCGGTAGACATATAGTATACGGTCTTGTTGTTTGCCGAGAGACCGACAAGTTGAGTTACCTCCCACTCACCCGAGGTGATGGCGTTGAGACGACCCTCCTTTGTAGAGTGCAAGTAGAGGTGGAACCAGCCTGTGGTGGTCTCCTCGCGCACGATAAAGCGCTCGCCGTCGATAAAGGTGATGGTGGCGTCCGAAGGTCGCTCGACATAGCGGTTGTCCTGCTCGTCATAGATTACGCGCTGGTTGCCATCGTTGTCAACCAAGACAACCTCGAAGTGGTTCTGAAGGCGGTTGACACGGTAGAAGAACAACTCACCAGCAGGGGTGTAGCCGATGCGAGGGATATACTGGTCGCTCTCCTCGCCGGTGTCGACCTGACGGGTCTCCTTGGTGTATAGGTTGTAGATGTGGAGCGTAACAACGGAGTTCTCCTCGCCAGCCTTGGGGTACTTAAATTTGTATGCCTCGTTGTATAGCGAGCCATCGAAGCGCATCATCTCGAACTCCTTAACACGGCTCTCGTCGAACTTCAAATAGGCAATCTCCCTGCCATCGGGCGAGAAGGCATAGGCCTTAGTAAAGCCGTACTCCTCCTCGTAAACCCAGTCGGTGGTGCCGTTGATAATGTGGTTCCACTCGCCATCGTCGGTGATGTTGTAAATCTCGTTGGTCAAAAGGTCGTAGACGAAGATGTCGTTGTTGTAGCCCATAGCAAGAAACTTAGAGTCGGGCGAGAACGAGATATCGCGGACATCGTCAATCTTGATGGTCGAGCCATCGGGGCAGGCGATGTAGTAGTCCGAGGTGAATGAGTGGCGGTAAATCTCACGGCGGGGTGAGCCATCCTCCCACAACTCATATATTGCCATAGTGCCGTCGGGTGACTTGTCGTAAGACATAATTACACCCTTGGCCTTGAAGACAACATCGCCCTCAGACTCACGGTTGTAGTCGTAGAGCACCACCTGCTTGCCATCAAGCTCCATATACTGGTGGCTGTCGGCAACGGGAGTGAGTGATGCAGGCTGAATATAGCGAGCGTTCTGACTACGCTCTTCGACCATCTGCATATAGCTTACCTGAGCCATTGCCGAGGCAGCCATTGCAAATGAAATAAGGGTTAAAAACAGTTTTCTCATTGGAAGGTGTGTTCTATAAATTAGTAAATTAGTTTTAGGTTGTTGTCGGCAGATTCTATTTCGGTCGCTTTTGGGCTTATTTCGGCATATTTTGTATTTTTGCTCGGTTACAATGCTCGCATTGCTCCCTCTCAAGAAATGCAAAATCTACTCGAAATAATCTCCAAAATCAACTCGACCTAATTTATAGAACCCACCTTTGAAGTTTTTAGTTTTAAGTCGGAGAGGTTTAAATATCGTCCATCGAGAAGTCGTAGCTTAGGCGCTTACCCGTTGTAAACTTCGAGTTGTCGAGCTTCGAGTTGAACTGGTCTACCGTAACACGGATATTCTCCTCGTAGGGGGGCATCAAGAGGTCGAAGTTGAGCGAGTAGTGAATAGCCGTCTCGATGATTGCCACCAACGCCTCGCGGTCAATCTTGCGCGAGCCAAATGCCATGGGGCGCACCAAGGTTTGGCGCTTGCCCTCCACCCAGAAGCACTTCTCGCGGTTGATGAAGATACGACCAATGAGGTAGCCCTCGTCGGCATTGCGGTTGTACTTCATCGAGTCCGAGAGGAAGTTGTAGATGTTGATAACGCCAATGTAGCTGTTGTCGCGGTCGGCCTGAACATAGCCATTCTGCCAGATGATATGGTTGGAGTCGAACTCAAAGACATCGGTGTGCATCTGGAATATGAGGATGTCGCTTGCCACCTGCAACTGCGCCTCGAACTTACCACGGTCGCGGTACTCAATGCGTACACGGCGGTCGAGCTTGCCATCAAGCTCGTCGTCAATCTCCGATGCCATCTCAAAGAGTGTCTCCTTCAGGTCGTTGAAGGTCGAGAAGGTGTTGTCGAAAACCTGCTGTTTGAGGGTCGACTTCTTGACTATGGCGTCAAGTATCTTGGTGCGTAATGCGCTGCTCATAACTATATGGTTGTTAGGTTATTAACGAAGTTTGATAGTCTGACCATCCGCCAAGGGGTCGGAGGTGCGTATGCGGTTGAGCTTCGATAGCTGGTCGAGGCGTATGCCGTAGGTCTGCGAGAGGTAGTGCATCGTTTCGCCACGCTTTGCGGTGTGGAGGGCTGACTCACCCTTCCAGCGTGATGCCTTGCGCTCGATGTAGACAACATCGCCCTCGGAGAGCTGTGCTGCAGACGACACATCGTTGTAGCGACGAAGCGTAGATGTGGAGAGCTCAAAGAGCTTTGCCAACACCTCATAGCTGTCGCCAGCCTTCGCCACGATGTAGTGCGAGCCATTGGTGCGGTAGACATTGTAGCCGTGGTGGGCATTTATCGTAACGCGGAAATTGTTGGGGTCGATGCCATTGTCGGCGTATGCTGTACCCTCGTAGTGGCGGTTGTCCTTGTTGTCGCGCTTAGGCTCTGTGGGCTCCTCTGAAGGCTCCTCGGTGGGTGCCGATGGGGTGGGTACGATGCCCAACTTCGAGGCGATATAGTCGTCGTAGAGCTTTATGCCGTCCTTCTGGTCGAGGAGGTAGAGGTGCTCATCCTCGATAAGCTTGATAAGGCGCTCGGCATAGTCGGGGGCTGTGGCGTAACCTGCAGCCTTTAAGCCCTTTGCCCAACTGCGGTAGTCGTCGGTGTCGTAGGCGAAGAGCGACTCGTAGCGCTTGTTCGAGTTGAGGAACTCGGCGTGGTCGGTGTACGACTCGGCGATGGTGGGGTAGGCACGGAAGCACTCGCCCTTGGCGTCATCGTCGTGGTATACCTTGTCGCCAGTCCATGAGGACTTGCACTTTATGCCGAAGTGGTTGTTCGAGGTGCGCGAGAGGTGGCTGTTGCCAGCGTTGGACTCCAGCAGTGCCTGCGCCATAGTGATACTTGCAGGGATGCCGTAGACCTCCATATTGTCGATGGCCAAATGTCGCCACTTTACCACATACTCTTCGCGTGTTGTGCGCTCCTGTGCCGAGGCTGTGCCCCACGAAAGGAGGTAGACGAAGAGTGCTATAACCGAGATATTTCTAAAGGTGTTGCTCATAAACATATAATTATTCACGCAAATATAGTAAATATATTTGCAAAAACAAAAAAAGACCACCCGAAAAGGTGGCCTTTTAGTCATTGGCTGTGGCTTGCTTAGAACTCTACAACGGGAGCATTCTCTGCGCCATCCTGTGCCTCAAACATTGTCTTGAGGTCGAAGCCGAAGATGCCAGCGAGGAGGTTCATAGGGAAGCGACGGCACTTAACATTGAACTCCTTGACAAGCTCGTTGTAGCGCTTACGCTCGGTAGAGATGCGGTTCTCGGTGCCCTCCAACTGCGACTGAAGCTCCAAGAAGTTCTGGTTAGCCTTCAACTCGGGGTACGACTCCGACACGGCGATAAGACGACCGAGGGCTGAGCCTACCTCCTGCTGTGCAGCCATATAGCGCTCCATATCCTCGGCTGTTGCGGTCGAGGGGTCGATGGTGATAGATGTAGCGCGGGTGCGTGCATCGGTAACAGCCTGCAAGGTCTCCTGCTCGTGCGAAGCATAGCCCTTTACGGTGTTCACCAAGTTGGGGATAAGGTCGGCACGGCGCTGATATGTTGTCTCAACATTTGCCCACTGCTCCGATACCTTCTCGTCAGCCGACACAAGACCATTATAGCCACCGATAGCCCATACAACGACTACGGCAACAACGGCCAAAATAATAAGTGTGCTTTTTTTCATAGTTGTGTTTATTTGTTTAGTTATTAGTTTTGGGTAATTTTCAGGGAGGATTCAGGGAGGACTGATTGCGTTATCCGCTTTCTCTCTGACCTCTCTCTGTTTTCTCTCTTTGCTCTTTGCTCTTTGGTCTTTGCTCTTTGCTCTTTCATCTACCATCGTGAGCCTCCGCCACCACCGCCGAAGCTACCGCCACCAAAGCCGCCGCCAAAGCCACCACCAAAGCCACCGCCACTGCCGAAGCCACCGCCACCACCAAAGATGATGGGGCCTGAGCCACTATTGGGGTTGTCGCGCTTGATGGTGCGACGATGGCGTGAGCCACACTTGTCGCAAACGAGAATCTGCTCGGTGGTCGTCGAAAAGGCTGTGCGCTTCAAGGTGCGCTTCTCGGCAATGCGCAAGCCGTGCTTACCGCAGTTGGGGCACTTGGTCTGCTGATGCTCGGCATAAAGGAGTGCCGCCAAGGGTAGAAGAATAAATAATAACGCAAGGATTATCAGTGCCTTATCTTCGCCCGAGAGGTCGTCGTCTTGGGCTATGGGTAGGTCGCCATTCGTAAGCAGGGTGTCGACAGCCTCCAAGCCTGCAACCATACCTGTGGAGTAGTCGCCCTCGCGGAAGTGGGGCAACATATACTCCTGCTGTATGCGTACTGAGAGGGCATCGGTGAGTACGCCCTCGATGCCGTAGCCCGTGAAGAAGCGTATCTCGTGTTCATCCTCGACAAGCAAGATGCCGAGGCCATTATCCAGTTCGTCATCGCCCACGCCCCAGCTCTCGAAGAGCTCGATGCCGAAGTCGAAGACCGAGCCCGAGTCGATGGCGTCGACAGCCACAATAGCCACCTCGGCGATGCCACGCTCCTTGAGCGAGCGGGCAATAGCGTCAAGGCGCTCTACGGCCTCCGCAGAGAGTATGCCATCGGGGTTGGTGGTGTAGCGCTCGGCATTGAGTCGCTGCACATTCTCGATGTCCGATGGTCGGTAGGCGGCAATGCTTGTGGTCAAGCAGAGGAGCGCCAAAGCGAATGTTGCGATTATATGCTTCATATCGTATAAACAATAAATGGGCAGAAGATATTGCACCTTCTACCCATTTGAGTGAACTTTCTATCGGTATTGACCACTCTATTTGTGGTGCTCGTCGATAACCTCTGTAAGGCGGTGGAACACCTCGTCGAAGGTGCCGAGGCCATCAATTTTTGCGTACTTATCCTGCGCTGCGTAGTGGTGCGCTACGATGGCAGTCTGCTCGCGGTAGATTTCGATGCGGTTGCGGATAACATCCTCCGAAGCATCATCGGCACGGCCAGAGTCCTTGCCACGGAGCAAGATGCGCTTGATGAGCTCCTCCTCGGGAACATCCATATAGACCATAACATCGACCTTTGAGCCCATCTCCTCAAGCATAGTGTCGAAAATCTCTGCCTGTGCCGTGGTGCGGGGGAAGCCGTCGAAGATGCAACCCTTGTCCGAGTGGGTGCGCATATAGTCGCGTACCATCTCTACAACGATGCTGTCGGGGGCAAGCTCGCCACGCGAGATATAGCCCTCCATGCTCTTGCCAAGCTCGGTGCCACGCTTAATCTCCGAACGGATAACCTCGCCAGTAGAGATGTGGTAGAGGTCGTAGTGCTCTGCCAAGCGGGCTGCCTGTGTGCCCTTGCCACAACCAGGGGCACCAAAAAGTATAATGTTTACCATTTTAGTATAACTTCTTTTAGGTAAGTTTCAAAAAAATATGAGGCAAAGTTACACTTTTTTTTGTAACTTCACAACGAAAATAGTACTTTTGTAAAAAATTTATTAACGATATGTCAAAGAGTACAGAGATTGCCTCATTGGGCGAGTTTGGTCTTATCGACCGCCTTACAAAGGGTCTTGGTCGTCGCAATGCTTCGACACTTCTTGGTGCGGGTGATGATGCTGCAGTAATAGACCTTGGCGACAGGGTGATGCTCCTTACGACGGATATGCTCACCGAGGGTATCGACTTCGATTTGAGCTACTTCCCGCTTAAGCACTTGGGCTACAAGGCCGTGGTGCGTGGCGTAAACGATATCCTTGCGATGAACGCACGACCCGAGCAGTTGGTGGTATCGCTCGGCGTGTCGGCGAAGATTTCGGTGGAGGCACTCGATAGCCTCTATGAGGGTATGGAGACTGCGGCCAAGGAGCTGGGCGTAGACATCGTGGGTGGCGACACTACAGCCTCGATGAATGGTCTTGTGATAAATATCTCGGCGGTGGGCTTTGCTCGCAAGGAGGATGTCGTCTATCGCGCGGGCGCGCACGAGCACGATTTAATATGTATAACCTCGAACCTCGGTGCAGCGTATATGGGCTTGCACCTCTTGGAGCGCGAGAAGCGTGTGCTGAAGGATATCGACAACCCTGAGCCTAAGTTTGAGGGCTACGAATACCTCTTGGAGCGCTACCTCAAGCCCCGAGCAAGGGTCAATGTGCTGGATGCGTTGCGTGAGGAGGGTATACGCCCCACGGCGATGATAGACCTATCTGACGGCTTGGCAAGCGACCTTAGGCAGTTGTGTCGTTCGTCGCAGTGTGGTGCACGCATCTACCTTGAGCGCATACCTATTGCGCGCCAGACATCGGAGTTGGCCGAGGAGATGCATATCGACCCTGTGATTGCAGCACTCAACGGAGGCGAGGACCACGAATTACTCTTCACCGTGCCCCTGGAGAAGCAGGAGGCGGTGATGCGCCTCGGCTTGGTTGATGTCATAGGACATATCACAAAGGAGGAGAGTGGCGTAATACTCGTAACGCCCGATGGCGAAGGCATAGCATTAAAAGCGCAAGCCTTTGATAGATAATAAGAAAGAGAGCTGGAAGGCTCTCTTTCTTATTAGTTTTTAGTTTTTAGCAGTTTTCTAATAACTAACAACTAAAAACTATCTAACTCACCACCTCGGCATTTACCTTGACATAGTTGTAGCCGAGGCGCTTGAGTTGTACGGCAACGCCACACTCGAACATCACCTTGGTGGTGCGGGCGAAGATGTGGAACGCCATAACGCTCTGTGCCTCAATCTGCTCCTTGCGGATAAGCGACTGCGCACGCTCGGCAACCGAGCGAATCATATCCTCGACCTTCTCAGCAGCATCGGAGCCAAGGGGGTGGCAGAGCAGTACCTCGGTGATATACTCATCCATACAGTCGAAGCCACGGGGTGCGGTGAGCATCTTGTGCCAATCTTCGGTATCCTTGTGGCGATTCCAATCCTTGTCCCAGAGTGTTGCAGCGGCCATACCCTCGTACATCGCCCACGCGATAGCAACCAAAGGGTAGCGCCCAATCTCGGGCACGGCATCTGCCATATATGAGGGTGCTGCGGCATGCCACTTATCGTTCAACTCCTCGACCTCCAATAGTCTGCCCTCGAGCCACTTAGCATCCGTAAGGTGCTTGGTGAGTGCATCGCGCAACTGCTCCTCGTAGCGGTTTAGTAAATCGTGTTCTTGTTCAGTCATAGACATTAGTTTTTAGTTTTTTAGCTATTAGTTTTTAGAAAAATCTCTAACAACTAACAACTAATAACTCTATCTTCTTTTCTTCTTCCTTACCGACCAGCCGAAGTGCCCGATAAACTTGCCGATAGAGAAGTACTCGCCGTGGGAGTAGACCAAAGGCTTGGCCTTGTCCAACGAGAACTTGCCTGTCTCGGGGTCGATAAACCTCTCATCTGCAACGATATCCACAACATCGGCAACAAACATATCGTGCGAGCCAAGCTCCTTAATCTCCCGTACGCGACAGCAGATAGAGAGTGGCGACTCGGCGATGATGGGCGTCTGGAAGCCCTCGACAGCCATTGGCGTAAGCGACATTGCCTCCCACTTATTCTCGTTGCGACCCGAGCGCACACCACACCAGTCCGTAGCGCGGGCGAGCTCCTCGGTTGTGAGGTTGATGACAAACTCGCCAGTGCGTGCTATGATGTCGTGGCTATGGCGCTCCTTGCGTACCGAGATATAGCACATCGGGGGCTCGGTGCATAGCGTGCCTGTCCACGCCACGGTGAGCATATTGTACTCCTCGGGCGTATTACCCACCGAGACCAATACGGCAGGGAGAGGGTAGATTAGCGTGCCTGGCTTCCAGTGTTGCTTGCCCTCTTCGGGGGTGGGCATAGGTTTAGAGTCCGTCATAGCCTGTGTCCTCCTTAAGGTTTTCGCCATTGGCGGCTGCTACGGCAAGCTCGTCGCAACGGTTGTTCTCGACCGTCGAGGCGTGACCCTTGACCCACTGAAGGCGAACATTATGCTCGCGGTAGATGCGCAAGAAACGCATCCAGAGGTCGGGGTTCTTCTTGCCCTTAAAGCCCGTCTTCTCCCAGCCGAGCAACCAGCGCTGATTTACCGCCTCGACAACATATTTCGAGTCGGAGTATATCGTGACATTGCTGCCACGAAAGCGCAGTGCCTCCAACGCCACGCATACGGCCATAAGCTCCATACGGTTGTTCGTCGTAAGGCGGAAGCCCTCGGATAGCTCCTTGCGGTGAGGTCCCGACAGGAGGACTATGCCGTAGCCACCAGGTCCTGGGTTGCCGAGAGCCGAGCCATCAGTATATATTGTAATATCGTGTGCCATAAATCGCAGTACGACAATTATTTGAGTGCCTCAATCTGCTCCTTGAGCGCTGCAATCTTAGCCTCGGCATCTGCCTGCTTGGCACGCTCGTTCGCCACTACCTTCTCGGGTGCAGAAGATACGAAACGCTCGTTCGATAGCTTCTTCATTACCGATGCAAGGAAGCCCTCCAAGTACTCGAGGTCGGCGGTGAGCTTCTTGAGCTCTGCCTCCTTGTCGATAGCGCCCTCCATAGGCACGAAGTACTGCGTGGTCTTGACGATAAATGCCGAAGCTGCGGCCTCCTTCTCGGCTACTGCCTCTACCTCCTTAAGGTTGCCCATCTTGCGGATAACAGCCTCATACTCTGCGGGGTAGTTCTCGTCGGCGATATAGTGCAAAGCTACGGCCTCCTTCTGCGCAATGTTCTTCTGCTTACGGATATTGCGGATGGCGGTGATTACCTCCTCTGCCAACGCAAAGCGGTTCAAAATCTGCTCATCTGCCTTGCGCTCTGCCTTAGGCTCCGAGGCGATGCAGATAGAGATAGGGTCGTTTTCCGAGCGCAAATCCTGCCAAATCTCCTCGGTAACGAAGGGCATAAAGGGGTGCAACAGGCGCAACAACTCATCGAAGTAGTGCTTGGTGCGAGCGATAGTTGCCGAGTCAATGGGGCACTGATAAGCGGGCTTGACCATCTCCAAGTACCAGCCGCTGAAGTCATCCCAGAAGAGGCGGTAGAGTTCGGTAAATGCCTCCGAGATACGATACTGCGCCATATTGTGGTGCACACGCTCGATGCGCTCAAGCATAACCTCGTCGAACCAAGCGATAGCCTCCTTGGCATAGTCGGGCTGGGCGATAGCGTTGTCTACCTCCCACATATTTACAAGGCGGTAGGCGTTCCAAATCTTGTTGCAGAAGTTACGACCCTGCTCGCAGAGTGCCTCGTCGAACATCACATCGTTGCCTGCCGAAGTAGACATAAGCATCGCTACACGCATACCATCGGCGCCATACTTCGCAATAAGGTCGAGGGGGTCGGGTGAGTTACCCAACTGCTTCGACATCTTACGGCCGAGCTTATCACGCACGATACCTGTGAAGTAGACATTTGCGAAGGGCTTCTCGTTACGCCACTCGTAGCCCGCCATAATCATACGGGCAATCCAGAAGAAGATGATATCGGGACCCGTAACGAGGTCGTTGGTGGGGTAGTAGTACTCAATCTCGGGGTTGTTGGGGTAGCGGATACCGTCAAATACCGAGATAGGCCACAACCACGACGAGAACCAAGTGTCGAGGACATCCTCATCCTGACGAAGGTCGGACATAGTGATTGTTGAGTCCTTCTCCTGCGCCAAGCGGAGTGCCTCCTCGGCAGTCTCGGCTACGACATAGCCACCCTTGGGAAGGTAGTATGCAGGGATGCGCTGACCCCACCACAACTGGCGCGATATACACCAATCCTTGATATTCTCCATCCAGTGGCGGTAGGTGTTCTTATACTTTGTGGGTACAAACTTGATGATATCCTCCATCACGGCCTTTGTTGCGGGCTTTGCCAACTCCTCCATAGAGAGGAACCACTGCATAGAGAGTTTGGGCTCGATAGCGACACCCGTACGCTCCGAGTAGCCCACATTGTTGGTGTAGGGCTCTACCTTCTCCATAAGGCCTGCTGCGGTGAGGTCGCCCTCGATAACCTTGCGGCACTCGAAACGGTCTACACCGACATACATACCCACCTTGTCGTTGATTGTGCCATCGTCGTTGAAGATGTCGATAGCCTCCAAGCCGAACTTCTCGCCAAGCATATAGTCGTTGACATCGTGTGCAGGGGTTACCTTCAACGCACCAGTACCGAACTCAAGGTCGACATACTCATCGCGGATAACGGGGATTGAGCGACCTACCAACGGCACGATAACGCGGGCATCCTCTGCGAGGTGCTTGTAACGCTCGTCGTTGGGGTTTACGCAGAGTGCGGTATCGCCAAGAATAGTCTCGGGGCGTGTGGTAGCAACAACGATGTACTCATCCGAGCCCTCAATCTTGTAGCGCAAGTAGTACAATTTACCCTGCGACTCCTTGTAGATTACCTCCTCGTCCGAGAGTGCGGTCTTTGCCGAGGGGTCCCAGTTGACCATACGCACACCACGGTAGATGCGACCCTTGCGGAAGAGGTCGACAAATACCTTGATGACACCCGCTGTGCGAGGCTCATCCATAGTAAAGCAGGTGCGGTCCCAGTCGCACGAAGCACCCAGCTTGCGCAACTGCTGAAGGATGATGCCACCATGCTTCTCCTTCCACTCCCAGGCGTGCTTGAGGAACTCCTCGCGCGTTAGGGTCGACTTGTCGATGCCCTCAGCCTTGAGCTTTGCTACAACCTTAGCCTCCGTTGCGATAGATGCGTGGTCGGTACCAGGTACCCAGCAGGCATTCTTGCCCTGCATACGCGCACGGCGCACAAGGACATCCTGCAAGGTGTTGTTGAGCATATGACCCATATGGAGCATACCCGTAACATTGGGGGGAGGAATAACGATACAATAGGGCTCGCGAGCATCTGGCTCCGAGTGGAAGAGGTTGTTTTCCATCCAGAAGTCATACCACTTCTGTTCGATGTTCTCTGATGAATACTTGTCTGCTAACTGCATAAGTCGTTGTATATTTGTTTGTTATGATTTCCTATCGTATGCGCACGCCCTCGCTCTCGCGCGAGCATAGGCGCAATAATCGACAAAGATAGGAAAAAAAGATGAAAGTTCAAAGAGCAAAGAGCAAAGAGAGAGCAAAGTTCAAAGAGCAAAGAGCAAAGAGAGAGCAAAGTTCAAAGAGCAAAGAGCAAAGA
>RHMF01000282.1_pt1 | contig 21148 bp, 22 predicted proteins | sample 5365151 | NCBI WGS metagenome assembly RHMF01 (sample SAMN10266501, study PRJNA497801) | feces metagenome | isolation source: feces | host: Bos taurus | place: China: Prairie of Fairy Mountain | collected 2017-08-14 | reverse complement strand
GCAACGTGGAGATAAAGGCCGACAGATGGGAGAACGAGACTCACCATAGACAGGGAAAGATGGACATCTTCAGGATGACTGGCGACACGGCGATTGACGTGAAACTTCAACTCTCCCTTATGGCCAAGAACATCCTTGTGGAGGAGTACCCAGATGCAGAGAGATATCTCATTCCGACTGATGATGACGACATATGGATCCTCGACACTCAGGTCTATAGGATGGAAGGATTGGGACGATTCTACATTGGCCTTGCCGGTGAGATTCAGATAATCGACGCAAAGGGCCTGAAGGACTACGCTCAGAAATACAGCAAGGACTACATCGCATAGTCCAGCTCAGTAAAGAGAAAAAGACGCACATCAATGATAGTGCGTCTTTTCTCTATATCATATCTCATTATTCAGGAAGAACCCCTTCAAGGATGAATTTTCCTTTCTTTCTGACAAGCTTATAGTGCGAATAAGGATTCGGATACTCATCGATGTAGTAGATCGGGAATCTGGCTAATATTCCCACTATCTTGATTTCATCATCGACCTCGTTGTAGTTCGGCACATATAGCATCCTGTCATCCTGCTCGTATGCGACTGCTTCGCCAATTTTCTTGTTATACCAAACAGGTTGGCCTAGACAATCATCCCAATAACTTTGTAATTCGTCATATGCATCTTTAAGAGTGCTTGTCATATATTTGACCTCTGGTGTATACTCTTTCTTGCCTGCCACCTTAGTCAATTTGTAGAAGCCGTATTTCTTAGCCATGGTTGAGAAATTTGATTATCAACAAAATTAGCAAGAAATATCCGTTTCACCAAAAGCATCAAAAAAGGCAACTCCAGAATCTCTGAAATTGCCTTTTATCGTCTCTGCTGAGGGAGGTTATTATTTGCCAGCCTCTACGGATACCTTGCGGAATTCCTTAAGAGCCTTCTCGATTTCGAGGCTAGCCTTACGTGCACGAGCACCTGCCGCCTTGTTGGTCTCACTGGAAAGGAAAGTTTCTAAATCACAACTGAAAATAAACAATAAATTTAGAATTGCTTCAAGGTGTGGGCTATAGCCTAAAGACAGTTCAGAAGCATTATTACTACAGGTACTAGACCATTAAACGTCATTAGAATGTCCGATGTATTGGTGAATCTGCCTCGATACAAATGTTTACCATCAAATGTATAAAGTATATCAGATGTATTAGTAAACCGACCCTTATAGATGTGCTTACCATCCCAAGTATATAAGATATCGGATGTATTAGTGAATCGGCCGTTATAAATATGCCTACCGTCCCAGGTATACAATATATCAGATGTATTTGTAAATCTGCCTCGGTAAAGATGCTTACCGTCCCAGGTATAGAGTATCGCTGAAGTATTTGTAAAGCGTCCACTATACATATGCTTACCGTCCCAGGTAGTGAGAATGTCCGACGTATTGGTAAATCGTCCTTTATAAATGTGTGTATCTGCCATTATCTTTCTATTATTTATCTATGGAGTACTTGGTTGTATAATATTCAGTCGTTGGGATAATAGCCACAGCTTCAACCCATAAGTAATTTGTGTATCTTACACGAACATTTTCGAATCCCAGATATATCTTGCTTGCTCCATTTGTTGATATTCGTCCATTGCAAGATTGAGTACCAACTGTAGAATAATCAAGGTCGTATTTCAAATCACTTGCTGTAGCCTTGCCATCTTGGAATTTTTTAGCATCTGTCTGGCTTCTAAAAACGTACATATTACAATAAGCATCTTCGTCACGAAGTGGACGATTGTCATCAAGGAGAGTATTAAGTAGACCATTGCTTTGGGACTTTTCATACAATGGCAAGCCCATGAATTTTACCCTTTTGTATGTTCTAGTCATGTTATCATAAAATTCGCCATCAGACGAACGGTCATACTCACTTGTAGCCATTCTCATGCTATAAAGAACATCTGTAGTTCCTGAGGGTATTATAATCGGCACCATGGCCACACTTGACCCAGAAAATGCTGATTTAAGCTGGCCTCTCAATGTAAACTTGCGAGGCTCTTCAAAGATGTTCTGCATTTTTACTCCTTGTACTGCTACTGAACCAAAATCTCCCTTTGTGCATTCTACTTGCTCTGTCTTGATTGGAGTTGCATTCCTAAGACGAGAGAACTCTTTGACTTTATAATTAACATCAACATCAATGTATTGTATGCAACTAGGAATCACTTCAAGGAAATAAATGGCGGAATTCTGAATTTCTAACGAATCCACAACAGAAGTCTTATTTGAATACGTCCTAATGACAGAACGAGCATCAGCATTACACAACTTCACAGTTATGGGTTTTTGAGCATTGATTATCCAACGCAACCTTTCACCTTTCAAAAGATAAAGAGGATATGTTTGAGCCTTTTCAAAAAGCTCATCTTCTATAACATATGGACTAATTTTAAAATCCGCAACTTCAGCTTCTGTTTTTTGCATAATATCCAGTCTAAGAGCTTGTACACGATTCTTAAGATCCTCGCAAGCCACTCTTTGGTCTGGTTTTAACCATAGAGGATTATAGTCATAATACAAATCGGAACCTATAGTATGGATATCGATCAGCTCAGCACCGGTCAACTCTTTAAAATTAGTATTATGGACCATCTTTTCTAACTCCAAAACTTTGGCAAAAATCTCAGAATATTGTGCCATAGTTTGCTTCCGTAGTTTATATTGGTCACATGAAGTTAATGAAAGTACGGAAAGAAAAAACAACAAAAGCCTCTTCATTTGTCTTATCCTCTTAATATACGATTAAGTGTAATTGTTTGAAATACAATTATCACTATACAAATAGAGTTTGTCTAAGATACATTCAGACAAACTCCTATTGTATAAAGCACAGAAATAATCGAATTAAAGCTTAGTAATCTCCCAAGATGAACGATTAGAACAGAAATTCATGTTCTTGATACCCAATGCCTTTAAAGCATTCAACCACTCACTCTCTAATGGAGATGAACTAAATTTAGAATTTACATTAAAGGTAAAACCTTTCTGGACCTCAGAATTGAGATTCGACTTTGCGCGAAACTGAAAAACAGCCATATTTCATTTGTTATATGTAAAAGCCTACTCTATTATCGGGATTTTCGGCTTACTCCTCTAGAAAACTCATATCAAAGGTTTCTAAATCAATTGATACAAATTTAATAAGATTTTTTAAAAAACAAGAGACTATTATTCAGGATTAATGGTTAGCTCAGCTCTTTGAAATTTTTAACGATCTTGATTTGAAAATTATAAAGCATAAAACCTCACACATATAGTCCTGAAAATACATACTTTAACCCAAATCAATGTCGATCTCAATCTCATAATGAAAGTCCATGCAGTCATTGAAATAGTACTGCTGATCATCTTCATATAAGCAGGTGTCCTCATCGATTTCTATGCCGTTTCGTGTACAATATGCAGCAGCAACAATCAGCTGTGCTAAATGGAATTCATCTGGTGAGTTCTCAAGATATTCTGTGAATGCCTCGGCGCCTTCCCACATTAGAGATTCGAAAGTCTCAATCTCCTCTTCTATCATCTGTCCCTTGATATTATTGATGAAAAGTTCCTTTTCGTCATCATCTGCAGTTTCTGCATCGTAATAAACCTCGTCCTCGGTTTCAACGATGAAAGAATCGCACATCTTCTCAATCAATGTAAGAGACTCTTCTTCTTCGACGTCAGCACTGACCTCTGGAGCACCTTCTACAGGAGTCTCAAAGAAGTTCCAAAATTCCTTAATTGTCTCCACATACCACTTGGCAAGTTCATCGTTAAGTTCAGTAGCCGGCGTGCTTACAGCCCAAGACCACTTATTCTTATTCTTCGCTCCTTGCTGAGGAACAACTCCTTCTAGAATATTGCCCTCATCGTGGCTGTCTATAAACTTTTGAATTGCCTCCTTTGCTTTCTCTCCTCCATTGAGTGACTCCACCTTTACATATGCCTCAGTTGATCTTGAAGAGTATTCAACGCAATACTTGAAGTCTTTAACGCCAAGATGCTTGCTCTGAGGTCTGATGTGAACATATGGCTTTTCAGCTGTTGCTGTCACCTTAGCCTGAATTTCATCAGAAAGCTGCCCAATAACAGCTCCCCATAATTGATCTGTGTTTTTAAATACTAGTGCCATGGTTATTAAGTTTTAATAGATGCTTACTCTTTAACGGATTTTCGGCATACTCCTGGTATATTCCTTTTAATTGTATTATTCTTTTCCAGCTGGTTCCTGCTCAAAAAAATCATAGAATGCAGTGATTGTTTCCACATACCAAACAACAAGTTCCTCATTGAGTTTCTCTGCTGATGTTGTTACACTCCAGAACCACTTGTTCTTATTTTTTGCACCCTGCTGTGCAACCATTGCTTTGATAAGCTTAGGGCCATCCTTACTATCAATATACTCTTGAATTGTCCGTTTTGCTTCTTCTCCGCCATTCAGCGACTCAACATTGACGCAGGCTCTTGAATTTTTGGAAGAATATTCTACGCAATATTTGAAATCTTTAACACCCAAATGCTTGCTTTGTGGTTTGATATGGATATATGGCTTTCCTTCCCATGTCGAGGCGTTAACACTAATCTCATTTGGAAGGCGTTCAATAACAGCTGCCCATAATGTCTCAACATCATAAGAGACTAAATGACCGTCTAAATCCTGTGGATTTGACTTTGCTGCAAATATTCTTGCAAACAGTGATTTGAAAAATTTTAACATAGCGCTATAATTATGTATAAGTTAATCAGTTTATTAGCTCGTAATATCCTTTCAGAAGCGTATTCTTATGTTTGGTATTCAATATAAATGAGTTTGCTGAGAAGCATTGAACAACAGAGGGATGACTATGACATTGCATATATCCCTCATCGCCGTTCAGTGTGGTATATCCGTCATCTGTAAAATCCAATTGTATTTTTCTACTAGATGCCAAACTTCTTTTCTCAAGGGTTGTTTTGTCAATAGGTAACGAAACAACTATTTCTAGAGTAACTCGATCTCCTCTGAAAACCTCTACAAAATCACCAGGTTGAAAATGGCATTCATTTTTGTCTCTACCATAGAATGGCTCTAGGTTTCCATCTTCATCTTCAATTTCGGATACAGCACTGACGGCATTTAACTTACCATCGCGTGTATAAGACCATATACGTTGAGAATATGAATAATAGCAATGAACACCAACAGGCACCTCTCGTATAAAGAAACAATATCTGTCTTCTGCCTTCTCTTCAGCCAATTCTGCTATCTTTCTCTCTGCATCCTCCAACGTATGGAATATAATTTCTTCTTTATGGAATAATTCAAACTCAGGATATGTTGCCTCTTCAAGATCTGAGATCGCATATCCATCTAATCGATAAATCACATCCTTGTATGGTCTATAACTAAGATTCACGTATAGTATACAAACTAAGATTAATCATCAAGACACTTTGCAAATTCAACAGGGTCGCCGAGCAACCATGTCAAGTTCTCATTTTCAGCCACATGTAACCAACCTTTATCAGTCTTAATATCTACACAAGACTTTTTAGTGTAGTTCTTACCAGACTCGACTATTCCTAAGTCAATATCCTTTGGAGAAGGCTCTACAGTTGAAACTATGAGATTTTTACCAACGCAGATTTTGCGTCCCATCTGAGCTTCTTCCATAACGAGATCGCCTTTAGCTCCATCATCGTTAAGATGCCAAATACTCACATACTTTGAGATTGTATAAGTTTCTTTCATATCAGCATTTATTCGGTATTATACAATTTTAATCATCTAAGAACTCGCTTATGAAATTCCATAGATTGTCTTCTAAGATTCCGACTGTCCAGAAATCCTCCTCTTCATCACCTGTGCTGGGAACTTCCTTTAACTTTTTTAATTTCTCGAGATTCTCTTTTAGATACTCTGCTTTAAGGGTATTATCCATATTTGATTCGCTTTAATGACAATTAAATATCAAGTGACATTTATATATATCAAAAAAGTGTCAAAAATTCAGTTGTTGGAAATAATTATTGCAGACTATCAATTGCTTTTTGTAGAGCATCTAATTTAGTGTCGAAGTCATCTACCCATGGGTATGAGTCTGTTCTATATCTTTGCCCCAACTCTTCCTGATGTTCTGGTGTTGCTGTAAGAATTACTGTCATTTCGGTTCTATCAATGTGATAATCCCCGAAATCAATCTGTTCATTTTTCCATGAATGTCCTACAAGATTCTCTACATACTGAGGATCCTCACAATTAGGGTCAGACCACACATTAGCAATGTTTTCAATCACAACTACAAGTGACGGGGATTTTTCAGATTTTTCTGCTAATCTTGCCATCATACCGTATGTATCCTTTCTTGTCAGTCCTTTGCAATCCAACATCACCACCTCACGGTTTTTGTACTTAGACAACAATGGGAAACATGCCTTCTCCAATGCTAATCTTAGAATATCCGCAAGATTATGTCTTGTAACTACTCGTGATACGCCAGGAATTAACAAATCAAATATTAATTCTTCTTTTTCTTCAAGTAGATGACATATCTGATCACCCTTCTTAAGGGTAGTTTCTATATCATTCAGTATTCCCATAACATGAGGCTATTTTATATTTTGGCACCATTGCTCATAGCAGAGTCTGCCATAGGTCTGCATTAAATCGTAGGCTTTACCTAACCCTTGAGATGGGAAGGTGTGGGCAATAAGAGCCTGCTGTTTTTTACCTTGATATTGAATCCATATAACGCGGCACTTAATTCGTAGTTTGCCTTCAGTACCGTCATGCAATTGCTTTAATGATTGTTTTGGATTATATAATTTACCAAAGGTAAAAGTCTCAGTGCCAGTTTTTTTGTTATAATGCTTGAACAAATATTCAAATTTAGCAGAGGCAAATATGACGTATGTTCTTTCTCTAGAGAAGATTTCATTTAAAAGCGTTTCAATATATGGGCAGAATCGTGAAATCTCATTTCTATTGATATCAAACTTCGCAGAAGCATAAGGCACCAGCTCAAGTTGGAGTTTGTTATTGATCACCTTGGTCTTGGCCTCCATACGACATTTCTCACTATCCCAGTTAGGATTAGACTGCAAACCTATGCCACTACCCTCCCAAGGCGCTAGAAATGCTGCTTGCTTAACATCAAATGAATCTGCTTTACCGCTTTTGGTAATACCGTGTTTATCTCCGTATGTTCTTTGCCTCTCAAGATAGCTGTCAACAAAACCTTCGATAGATGAGCCAAACCCTTTCGTTCTTTCACCCCACGCATCGTCACAAAGGGAAGCAGCTTCACCTGGATTGAGATTTATGACAACCGTCTTTGCTTCTCGGTCGCCAAAGAAGTAACTTGGGAGTCCAATATAGGAAATGCGATCCTTTATCGCCTTGCTAATATCAACTGCTGATGATATTTCTTTCCCCTCCAGTCTCTGTTGGAAATCGTTCAGCATCCGAGTTTCTAAGCTGTTCATGGAACTATTTTGAGGAACTACGAGCCTAATCAGGTTCAATCTGGCTCGTAGTCCATTTAAAAGTCAATTAAATCGATTCTATATCTTCGTCCACTATATCAAAATAGCAATCGCCATCGTACTCTTCTGTGATATCGTCATATCCATCAGCAAAGTACATCTTACCATCATATATTACAGCGTTTAGCAACACCAAATCATCCGCCAAAAGCGCTGACAATACCTCCGAATAGTCATCGTAGCAAGCATCGATATTGATAAAGTCGAGTTTAGATGGGTCAAAATCTTCATTTTCCGGAATATCTATATAAAATACCATAGTAACATCCTCAGCCTGCGTACCTCGTAAGAACGCTTGAGCGTTACCCTCTTCATTCATTACATATTGCATTACTGCAGGGACAAAATTCTCTACATTAACCTCGTTTGTCTTGAGATGCTCCCACGCGGTCTTGATACCCTTATTCGTTAACCTTCCATGGTCTTCTCCCATCTTGACGTCCAAGTATGCAGTATACTCTTCCAGCTGTTCCCTATCTTCCTCATCACAATAGTTTTCTTCAGCCTCCTCCATATTCATCACACCATAGTCCGGGATTATTTCAAATTCTTCATCCGTATAAAGATTATATTCATCGCTCTCATCATCTGCTTCAGGGTCGGTAACATAAAGTTCTACAGGACAGCCTGATTGCACAAACACCAAGTTAACCCATTCACCACAACCGTTGTCCACAAGATAGTCGTAAGTTTCTTCTGAAGCTCCATTGTCGTCAACAACTTCCATATCATCTTCACACAAAGTTTGGAGAGAGATAAATTTAGGTTCCTCTCTAGCGAACAATGCTACCCTTACTCGCTTGGTTGCAGAAACCTCCTCGATTTTGGTTACTGCATGAACATCTGAACAGTCATCAGTCTCGAAGAAATTCCAGAATGCAGTAAGAGTGTCCACATACCACTTGGCAAGTTCATCGCTCAGTTCAGTTGCCGATGTGCTTACAGCCCACGACCACTTATTCTTATTCTTTGCACCCTGCTGAGGAGTAACTCCTTCTAGAATATTGCCCTCATCGTGGCTGTCGATAAACTTTTGAATTGCCTCCTTTGCCTTCTCTCCACCATTGAGCGACTCCACCTTAACATATGCCTCAGCTGATCTTGAAGAGTATTCAACGCAATACTTAAAATCTTGAACTCCTAAATGATTTCTCTTAAGCTTAATATGAATATATGGTTTCCCTACAGGTGCAGATACGTTTGCTCGAATCTCACTTGGAAGATCACAGATGACCTTCTTCCATAACTCGTCGGTAGTGTTAAATTTGGTCATAATATAAATGATTATAGTTAGTGTTATTCTCTTCGTTATAATTTAGTATTAATTGAGTAAGAGACCGTATGAGAAGTCAGCTTTCCTATTTTGTAGAATGCCGATATTGGACAGTCATCTGTATTCCAATAATAGGTTAGAGTTTCGGGAGTTACGCCAATTTCCTCAGCCACTCTCTTCATTGTCCACCCAGAAGCCTTAATGGCTTGCTTTAATGAAGTAAGTCTTTTGCTCTCGAAATCTAACGCATCGATATTGATAGTATTTAAAAACCCAAAATACATCATCGTTGGTTCCTCCGCCTTATGGAGTGTAAACTTAATGTCGCAATTATAGCTATCTAATATTCTTAATGCGGTTGATAAACGCATGTCGTCACGTTTAAACCAATCCGAGACAGCTGAGCTGGTGACACCAACTCGTCTTGCTATATCCGCCTTATTCTGACCAGTCTTGGCCATGAAGTCTGTAAGAAATGTAAGATTACTCATTGTATTAACTTGCTGAGACAAATTTAAACAATTTTTAATATGATTTAAGCTATTTTTCGTTTTTATTCACACTATTCTCAATACAAACACTTTTAATTACCAAAAATAACCTTACCTTTGTTTAGAAATAGTTTAATACTATTGAGATAATACTTCATATTATTGAGAACAGACTAATGGTAGCATTAGAAGAATATAAGATAGGGAATCAATCCAAGTATGTTGTTCATATGTTTGATGACATGGGGAAAGAGTGCCACCATAGAGAGGTAGTATTTCCTCTTTATGAGATAGATGACAACGGCCAGCATTTTATTCTCTATAATGACATGTGGGAGCCTATTCCAGAGGTATTCAGATACTTAAATATAGAGCTAAATGGTCGGCCAATATCAAGCAGAAGAAAAATCGCCCATGCCTTAAGACTTCTATATGTGTATATGTCCTTTATTAACAAGCCTTTGACCGAGATCAACAGAACTGTTCGTGATGGATTGAAAAGGTTCTTAAAGGGCACACTTGCTGGAACACAGGAATATCATTTGATAACCCAAAGGACTAATGCTACAGTTAACGCCTACTTGTCATATTATAGGCAGTATCTTGATTTTCTCGACATTTCATGTAAAAGTCTAACCAGAACTAGATTAGTAACTGTAAGTACATATGCAGAGGGAGACTTTACTATGTCTCAAGAGGTTATGCGGTATGAGAGCAATTATACCGTGAACCCTCATAAGTCGGACTTCCTTCCTGCTTTTATCAGTCCTAAGGAGTTCGCAAAGCTATGGGAAATTGCTAGGAAACATAATGACAATACTGCATTATTTATGATGTACTTAATGTACTGCCATGGGCTACGTAGAGGCGAATGTCTTGGTATAACAATCGAGGACCTAAAGACAATATATTGTGATGGGAAAGAGATCCCTATCATAGTTCTTAGAAATCGTGCGTCAGATAGCGATGACCAAAAGGCCAAGAACAGGATTGCTGCAGAAACAACTTTAATCTATAACGACTCCGACTATATAAGTCAGTATAAAAAGGACCCATATAGTAGAGTATGTCTAGTAGAGAATGATGAATTCTACCAGCAGCTTCTAGAATATGTGGAATTAAGTAGTGAGAATGCGATTCTTAACCACGAAGAGGAATACAAGGACGCAATTGCTGATATCGTAGAGAAAGATTTCGGCGCTCGAACTGGCCTAGACGAGAATCACTATATATTCCTTAACAAGAAAGGCCGAAGGTTGACAGGTCAGACATGGGATTATACTCTAAAGAAATACTTCAAGGAGGCAGGTATTCCCATTGTACAGGGCCATCGAGAAGGTAATCTTTCACATAGATTTCGTCATGGATTTGCAATGTTGCATGCTCATTTTATGCAGCCTGTTATACCCCCTCAGGATCTTCAAAAGCTTATGCGCCACAGATCCATCCGCTCCACAATGAAATATTACAATCTCACCCCAGAGGAAGAAGTAAAAATGAAGGAAGACCTCCAGAAAAGTATCTATGAATCAATGGATTATCTAAAAGTAAGTTTTGAAAAGTATGTTGGCGAGTGAAGTAATTAAAAGTGTGAAGTTTGAAGATCCGATTACCCATGACCTCGTTTGTAAGACGATGGAAAGTGCTTACGGCCTAGAGTACTATGATAAAGAATATAATGGTGTAGCAGCTAGAATGTTTGCTCGTGCTTTCTGTGATGCAAACCACGAAGAACTATCATGGTATGAAATAGCTGTACGTATTCAAAAGCATGAATCATGTCACAAAGTATCCAAAATCAAGAGGTATCCATTACATCTGTTAATGGTGTTGTTTGATGAAGGTTTGTATAAGCATGACGATTTGGATGCCCTTAGAGTTCTAATGCCAGAGTTTAGGAAATTCCATGGTAAAGTGTATACCGATTTATTTAATCCGGCAAGCAGAGACTTATATGGTATTTGTTTTTCATACAATTTAGGATGTAGGTATTCGTATCCTATTCTTGTGAATAACTATGAATTACGAAAACTACTCTTTCGATTTGGTAATTCGGCTCCAATCGGCGTCTTTAATACGGACGTTGTATCTGTATTCTTTGCCAACTTTGAAGCATCCCTTCCAATAGAGTTTACGGATTATAAATGCATTACGACAGGTGTAATTCAAAAGCAGATAGCATACTATAAGGATCTTAACCTTTTCTGGGGACATGCTATAAGGCGTTCTATCAGTATGGCCTCGCTAATATCTGTCTTTTGTCGCTGGATGTATATCACATATCCAGACAATCATATGATGACAGACCCTACTCTTCTCAATCCTAGCATATTGACAAGAGATGTGTTTACTGAAATGATAATCGAAGGATCGTTAGACATGCGCCAATGGTACAAAAAGAAGAGGATGCATGGTATGGGTACTAGTTATTTGAACAAAACAGATTATAGCACTTTGCCCATAAGACAGATGTTATCAGAGTATTGGAAGACATTACCAACTCGCAGTCAAAGGGAACGTTTCCTTCTATGTAAGGACTTGTTTGTAAAAAGCTTACGCGAGCAAGCACTTAGGATTAAGTCATATAAAGATTTTTCTGAACAGACACTGTTCCAACAACTAGAGTACATCAAAGTCAAATATTCTAAAGATCATTCTGCTCAAAAAGATGCAGTAGAAGCTATAAGACGTTTCTATGCATATATAATTGACACTAATCCAAAGCATCCGTTCTTTAAGTCATCCAAAAAAATCACGAAGGTTCTAGTGAAGACTCGTGCATTCAGTGATCTTTTTGTAGAAGGATACGAGTTCGTAAGATACTCAAATATTGATTACTCGAAAGACATCAGTAAGTTGGTGGTAAGCTTTTCAGATTATGACATTAAGTCGGGGGTAATTCCCAAAGGAAAATCATACTATAAGGTTGACTCTAATGGAATTCCAAACCGATTGTATAGAGATTTTTTCCTTAGGTTCCTATTTAACAATAACGATATTGAGGGACGATATATTGAACGCAGAATTATACTGGAAATACTAAACCTATTGTTTTCCTTGAAGATGATGCCAGGTAATGCTGACCCTGACCTAAGACACCTCTCGGAGTTTGAGGCCGACCAGATAAGAACGTTCATTCTGAGAAAAGATTTGTCAGATAAGTCGAAAAGCAATCTATTAAATCAAGTTAAGTTGTTCTTTGTTTGGGCTGAAGATTCAGAAGAAATGCAGCTAGCACCTTTGGCGTTGATATATTTTAAAAGCATACCATCTCATCGAAAAATCCCCAATAATACATCTGTACCAAAGGAACACATCGAGATTATTGCTAAACATCTCATGGATAATCGTCAAAAGCATCCAAAATATGAGCTCTGTTTTGTGGTTTTAAACCTGCTTCTCCAAACACCTTTTCGTGTGAAAAACATATGCACACTAGACAGGAACTGTTTGATCGAAACGGGAAAAGATGACGTCCATATTATCCGAATGAAATCCAAGACCTCAAAAGGAGAATATGAGGATAGGACTATACCTCTTTCAACATATCGTTTAATAAAACAGACGCTTTCGCAGACTGAACCTTTACTGAGCAAATGTAGCGTTGAAGCCTGGAAAGACTATCTGCTGCTTTACGCAGGCCCTAATGGTAGTATTCTTCCTCTGTATCACAATAATTTCCATTCTACTATCAGTGATATCTGTAAAAAGTATAACCTTCCAATATATACCTCAAGCCACCTTAGAAACACATACATGACATTCACATATATGGAGAGTTCTAAAAGAGAGGATAGAGAGTACTTTCTTAAAACGAATTCTTATCATAAATCAAAAAGAACAACAATTGCACACTATGTAGATAGATCTAAAGTACTGATGAACTCATCGTTTGGATATTCGCTTGGATCAGAAGAAGAACTAGAGTCAATAGAGAGAGCATATAGAAAGACTGTTGATGAGAACTTACGTTGCGAGCGTATAACCCCGGATGGAATTGGATTTTGTGATTCCAAAGAATGCATCGGTCTTGTTTCTTGCCTAGGATGTCGTCATTTGGTTTTGACTGAAGATAGTGCTCCTATTATACAAAGAATCATATCAGACCTTGACGAAAAGATCGTTAACTGCGATATACAGCACGAGAAAGAAGGAATGATTGACATCCGTGCCGCATATGCTAGATGCCTAAATATTATCAATAAACACAAAGAAGCTGAATATGAGAGAGTTAATGAACAATGAGATTAGAAGAGCTCCTTCTATTATAGGTCCATTGTGTGACTATATTTCCGGATTACCAACTACATTGAATAAAGAGACAGAATCAAGGGCTAATGAAGACAGCTTGACCGCTTTGCATTCATCTTTGGGCGTATCAATAGATAAACCAAAGATTTCATTCAGCGACAACACATGGGATTTCAATCACTACTTCGTATCACATAACAAATCTCGTATTAGGCTCAAATTTGAAAATCTACCAGCAACTTTAAGAGACAGTGTCAAATTGTTCTGTGTACAGCGTTTGACTTCTGGAATCAAAGTTGAGACGGTAGAGGGTGACATTAGCAAACTGACAACTTTCTTCTCTATATTCAACAAATGCTTTCCAACGAAAGACCCTTATGCAATCACAAATAAGGATATTGCTTACGTATTTGATCAATGGGAAACCTGTAAACAAAGGGCGAAGCAGCTATACTCTATATATCACTTATATAGCTTTATATCGGTCAAAGAAGAGAAGACTCTCGCGATTGACTTCAAGGATTTAGCCAAGCAATTAAATGGTGAGTGGAAGAAAATTCGTCAAGCAACTAGCTATAGGAAGACCCCTAACATACCTGAAGAGTATGCTAGAAAAATAGAGAGAGCCACTCTGGATACAATTAGAGATATTGAAGCGCCTTTTAACATGAGGATGATTGCTGGTTATATACTTCTATCCATGTGGACAGGGTTAAGAACATCTGAGTTGGCAAGGATTAAGTCTGATGCTCTTTATACGGAAAAGGTTAACAACGGAAGCGATGAAGCTTACTTCATATACTATTCTTGCTCAAAGAAGAGCAAGACAAACAAACAGGAATACTATCAGACAACGTTTTGTCCTGAACTCGCTGTAGAAGCATTCAAGACTTTAGTTGAATTGAAAAAGAGTAATTCATATGCTGCGAATAGTGAATATCTTTTCTGTTTCTTGACTCCTTCTGGTGGACTTGTGGAAGTCCCGACTTGTCCCTCTACATTTACTCAGCTTACCCATAAATTCTTTACCAGTTATCTTTATGAGGACGCTACAAAGGAATGGGAAGGCATACCCAAGACATGCGCTCGCCACTATGACAGGGCAGAAAAAAAGAGATCATCAGAAAAGATAAGCGTTCCGACAATTACGCAGTATAGAGTTCGTCTATGCAGTTACTTCTATTCTCACGGTGTTGATTTGCCCTTTATTGAAATAAACATGGGGCACATGTCGTGCGATATGGCAGCATACTATTATCGAAAAGAGGATGAAACCCACCAAAAAGAACTTAAAACTGCAGCGACATTCTTGAAGAATATTATTGCGAATGACTACGAACCCCTTGGTGTTAATGGCCACACGATCAAGAAAGACATCAAATCGATCCTAGCTAGGACCAACTATGATGTTTATAAGAATATTGAGGAAATGGTTGCCATAATTGGTAAAAGATATATAATCCGAGCTAAACTAGTCGGAGTGTGTGTAAAGTTAGCTCCTACTACATGCGCAACCGATGATGTTTCTGATAAGATGTTATGTGCATACGGATATTGCAAAAATATACTCCATTTCTTCTATATGCTAGATTTATCTTATGCGTCATTCAAAGCACTGACACAGTCATATAATGCAAATCTGGAGGGAAATCATATCAATGCTGCACAACATGAACTCAAAAGAATACACACCCAAATCAAGATGCGTCTTGAGCCTGAAATAGAGCAGCTCGAGAAAGAAATGACGCTAAAGGGTGTGGAATTCATCATTTCAGAACATCCTCAGTTAGCTGATATTATAAAGAATTTGGATTCAATAAAGGAGGAAATAAAGCAATGGAAGAAAAGGAAAGAATAATAATCGAATATCTACAAGGGAGACAGTTGAACCTGGAAAAGATTTCAAAACGACAGATGGCGGATCTTCATCTTGTTTATGATACTATTGTTGATATGAAGTTGCAGTTGGAGGCAAATATTATTTCTGTGAAGAACGTTTCTTTACGCACACAAAAGAAAGATAGTACTGGACGGTCGATTTGTCTCGCAACGTATTATAATAACAGCCATCTTCTTGCAGACTTTGTAGAGTTTCTGAATGCGCCCTCAGAAATCACACCTACGGAGGAACTAAATAAAGCCAAACAGGAAATCGCACGTCTTAAAGAAATAAATCTTAATCTGATCAAAAGAGACATTAAGTTTGAATCAATGCAGGCTGAGATTGATGCCCTTCGTGCAGAACTTAAATACGCAAATCAGTATCGCGAGGTTATGGCAAAGAATAATCAAAGCGAAATTGCAACAGAGAAGTCCAGTAGGATCTTTATAAAAACCGGTCCTCAGAAAAACAATGAAGTGTCATAAACGAAAATCGACGCCATTCCTTTCGGATGACGTCGATTACTCGTTTGAAGTTTTACTTCTTGCAAGTTTCCTTACGGTAAGCCTTGCCAAGTTTTTCAAACTCGAGGGTAAGCTTTCTTACTCTAGCCTGAGCAGCCTTGTTACCCACCTTGTTGAGATCAGCCTGAATAGCGGCCATTGTCTCATTCATTTTTTCTACTAGTTCCTGCATAATGCTTTTAATTTTAGTGTTATTTAGAAAATGTTATTTCAGTGTGATGAGCCCAGAAGAAGAGCCGCGCTCCGCTTGCCGGACAGCAAAAATAGAAAATTATCTTTTATTGAGATATTTCCTCTCGGCAATTTCAATTCTAAAGTTGAAAAATCTAAGAATCTCAAATAATTCTATATAACATATTGATATATCACCCTTTACAAACATCGCCTAAATTTAGAAAGAATCAGATTCAATGAGACTTGTTTCCTGCGAGCTGCTTGTCTGCGTTCTCTGCGAATACTGCCCAAGCTGCGTTGAGCTTCTCAACTAATTCTTTCATTGCTTTTATGGTTTAAAGGTTTGTAAATGGGTAATCTCATTTATTGGGTTTTATATCTATCTTCAGCTTCATGCCGGTGTACTTGGCAATCAGGAAGAAATATGAGATATAACACTTGTCATGTCTGAACCAATAGTCTATGGTCTCGACATCGATCTTCAGTTTCTTCGCCAGGACGTGCTGGTCGATATCATTGTCGTAGAGTGCCCTTCTGAGAAAGTCCAGATTCCTCTTAGGGGAATCGGTTACGATATCTTTCTCATCCAGTTCTATGTTGATTATCTCATCATCATTGCTCTTTGGCATCTCCATGCTGAACTCCACATGATAACCGATCTTCTCGAATGCACTATGAAGAGTGGTCAGCTGGATATCGTCTACCTTGAACCAATGATATACATTGGCTTTGGTCATACCGATCTTCTCGGCGAACTGAGGTTTTGTCCAGTTCATTGTCTTGATGAACCTGTCAAGAAACTTGAGGTTCGAAACCTGAGACTTCGTAACGCCTTTCAGGTCGTCCTTGCTAATGCGTCTAGGCATATTCTCTTGCTACTACTATGAAGCATGGGTAAAAAGTTTTTGCTGGAGAGGCGGAAACTTTTAACTTTGCTTCTGAAATATTTACACATCGTTTTACATGTCCCACAATGAGGACAATGCAAAGATAGTAAAAATATTTTCATTATACATTGCATTAGTTATTTTTTACTATTAAATTTGTCGCATGGCAAGTTATACGGATCAGGAGAAACAGACACTGCAGTCAGTATCGATTGTAGAGATCATGGCCCACATGGGAAAGAATCTCTACAATAAGAAAGGGCTGTACTACTCTCCCTTCCGTGACGAATCAACTCCATCCTTCCACATCGACGCCGCCACCAACAGGTGGTATGACTTCGGTACATCGGAAGGAGGCGGACTGTTCGAATTCGTATGCAGGATTGCGGGCATAACGCGAGGCGAGGTTTATGACTGGCTGGCAAGCTTCAGGAGCATGATACCGGAGAGCGAGTACAGGGAGGTCATTGAAAAGGCGAAGAAGGTAAAGCCGTCAAGGATCATCGTTGACTCTGCATCACATAGCTTCACCAGACACAAGCTGGTTGAGTATGCCCAGGCAAGGGCCGTGACAAAGGAGATTCTGGAAAGATACTGCGAAGAGGTCCTGTATCATATCGACGCATATCCTCAGAAGCAGTACTTCGCCATAGGATTCAGGAACAACGACGGAGGATATGTTCTCCGCTCCAGCCTCACGAAGAAGTGCACATCCAGTGCGATGACCACTCTTGACCCACAGGGTTGCCTTACCGACAAGATCGCCGGGGATAAGGTGCTCGTATTCGAGGGATTCATGGATTTCCTGTCTTGGATCTCCAGCGTACAGCAGGACACCCCGCAGTACGACTGCTGCATATTGAACAGCGTTTCAAATATAGAAAAGGCGTTACCATGGATAACCGCTCATAAGAACATCGCGGCATTCATGGACAACGACGAAGCGGGGCGCAACACCCTGCAGAAGATAATCGAGAATGTGCCTGACGACGCAGGCAAGGTGTGTGTGTATGACATGGCCAAACTCTATGAGGGTTACAATGACCTCAATGAGAAGCTGTCGGATGAATTGTCCAGTAAAGACGAACATTCATCCATCAATACACACAATCATGGAGACAACACTTTCTAAAGACGTCCAGGAAAAACTGGACATGATCAACTGGGACAGCCTGAAGGACAAGTACGGCATCTCCCGCGACACATTCTACAACAACCCACACCTCGCATCGCAGCTGGCCTACGGCCAGATGACCGATCTGGTGTTTGCATCCAAGGAGGACTTCAGCGGTCTTCTTTCCCTGCGTGCCAACATGGACACCTCCGGTGAGAAGCCGGAGATGAAGGTGAGAGCCTTCACCATGGAGAAGCCTAAGACCATGGCAGACACGCTCTACCTGTACCGCCAGCCGATTACCAGTGAGAAGGTAAAAGAGGCTCTCTTAGCAACCGGAGAGTGGCTCGGTCCAGACGGAAAGAAGATGGGAGGTCATCTTAACGCCAACGGAGGCAGGCCTATCACCCTCAATATCGACGGCAAGAGACAGCAGTTCCTCGTGTCTCTGCATCATCCGACCAATCGCGTGGTCGGCATGTCCCTTGACAGCGTACGCTCGTACTTCTACGACAAGGACAACAACCTGCGCGGCAGGGGGATGTACGGCGTGCCGTTCACCGAAGAACAGGTGAAGGGACTCATCGAAGGTAACGCAGTCGTCCATTCCGGTCTGAGGAAGGACGGTGAGTCATTCAGCTGCTGCGTCCAGTTCGACGCCGCAAAGAGAGAGCCGGTCATCAGCCACCCATCTTGGCTCAAGCAGGCTCAGAAGGCCGGTGCTGAGATTGCCCCAAAGCAGAGGCAGGAGCAGCAGGAGAAGGCTGCTCAGCAGCAGAAAGCATCTCAGGAACAGGGACAGAAGAAGTCCGGAGGCTTGAAGAAGTAGAGTTTCACTATCTGATGAGGGGATGAGGACCTGTCCTCTCCCCTTTTCTCTTTATCAATCACACCATGGAAAATACAGATGTACTGGACAGGCAGTACAGCATCAGTCTCTGGGAGGGTCTTCCCCCTACGGATGTCATGTGCTCTATCGCCTCATATACCAACAACGGGACACTGGCAATCCAGCTTTTCAACAGGCCAGACATGCCTGAGGGGTTCCCCTTGCCCGAAGACCCGAGGAAGCAGTTCTGCGAGCCGTTTGGGGTCGTGACCGTCAATCTCTTTGAATCGGGGATACTCCCCTACAACGTGCAGTTTGTGGACGAGAACAACCTGCCGGGTATCGGAGCATGGCTCAGGAAGAACGGCATTGCCGAGCCGACAGGCGTGCATTCACGAAGCGGCTACTGCATGTACGAGGCATACAGCTTCAAGATTCCCGAGAAGGACCTGAAGGAGATCATCAACAGAAGGAACGACCTTGGGTACAAGCCTTTGGGCGTTCAGTTCGACAGGCCACAACAGAAAGTAAAATAAACATTATCATTATGCTGGGAGCTGTAGCTGGAGACATCATCGGATCTCCATACGAATGGAATAACACCAACGACAGATACTTCGAACTCTGCAGAGGCACGCGCGGGTGGTCCCGTGGGCATGAGGTGACATATCACCCAAGGTTCACAGATGACACCGTCATGACTCTGGCAGTAGCACGCTGGCTCATGTCAGACAAAGACCGGAAGGCATCCCGTCTTATAGAGATCATGCAGTCCATGGGCCAGGAGTATCTAGACAGAGGCTTCGCACCGATGTTCAGAAGATGGATCGAGAGTGACAATCCTCGGCCGTACAACAGTTACGGCAACGGAGCTGCCATGAGGATCAGCCCGGTGGCCATGACAGCCCAGAGCCTGCCGGAGGCCATTGCTCTTGCCCGGATGACCGCCCAGGTGTCGCACTCTCATCCGGAGGGGATCAAGGGAGCAGAAGCCATGGCTCAAGCCATCTGGATGGCGGGGCATGGCAGGAGCAAGGACGACATACGCTTTGCCATGACCCATGACTTCGGCTACGACCTTAACATGCCTGAAGAGGACATGAAGGCCCTCCTTGCCGGTTGCGTCAAGGAGCCAGTGATCGTCAACGGAGAGGACATAGGTCAGTTTTACTTCAGGGAGACCGGGAGAATCGACTCATCATGTCAGAACACCGTACCAGCCGCCATCCGCGCATTTCTTGCAGGGGATGGGTTCGAGGACTGTGTCAGAAGGGCTGTGGCGTATGGAGGTGATTCTGATACGATTGCTTCCATGGCAGGAGCCTTAGCGGCACCATTCTATGGAGGAGTACCGGAGAAGATTACAGGCATGTGCAACGTATATCTTGACTCACAGTTACGTTCTCTGATGGAGTCCTTCGAGAATAACTTCATGCTGAGAAAGGCAACAGGAACGATAAAGGTCGAACATAAGAATGATGATTCGTTCAAAATCATCAAGGCAGCAGACCGGAAGATCTATGTGGCACCATCGTATCGCAAGGAACTCATTGAGGCATTGAAAGTCAGATTCGGAGAGGACATCCGTATCATCAAGCCGTCTGAGATGCAGGATGTAATCATGGAGCTGTCAAAGCAGGAGAAGGACGGGACGTATCTCGAGAATCCCCGTCCGGATGTCCGTACCATCTATTTTCAAGATGGAGAGTTCAGGACTTCCGCCACAATGTCCGGACCCAACCTGCCCTCGCAAAGATCCAGGGAGGAGTCACGCAGGGAGTTCCTAGAGATAGTTGATTATGCAAGGCAGGTGAAGAGACAGCTCCAGCAGGCATGCGGATATCACGGCGAGGGTAGCATTCATTTCGCCAACGCCTACTTCCCAGATATCTTCAGCGAGAGGGTGGAGATCTGGAAGGGTGACATCTTCGCCGGATCGGTAGGGATTGATTCCACATCAGGCCTTCTTAGGATCAACCAAGGAGGCGACTTCGGTCCTATGGAGTGGTTTGGAGAAAGGACTGAGTCTGTCTTCAATAGTGTATCGATTGACTCTATAAAGGAATCAATTGGACGATTTTGCCTCGATGAAGGGATCGGCATCTGCGATGCTAAAAGAACCCTTAACCTTGAGATTGCAAATCGTGATGTCGCTCAAACAAAAGACACAAA
>RHMF01000281.1_pt1 | contig 21194 bp, 37 predicted proteins | sample 5365151 | NCBI WGS metagenome assembly RHMF01 (sample SAMN10266501, study PRJNA497801) | feces metagenome | isolation source: feces | host: Bos taurus | place: China: Prairie of Fairy Mountain | collected 2017-08-14 | reverse complement strand
ACATATCCTACGACTTGAGCGGCGTTCCTGTCGCTCCTTTTATTGCTTACAACCTTGCATCCGCGCTTTCACAGATGCAAAGCAATTCCCTCGTTGACCATGGCTTCACGTTCCAAACGGACAAGGCGGTCACGGCAACGATGGAGTTTCAGACACCGACTTCCTACCGCGCTCTGATGGGCGGTATCGAAGGATCCATTCTTGACACCTACGGCGGTGAGTATCACTACGATGGTTTCACCATCAATCTTGAAAATTCCCGCGGATCCGTGACAGGTGTGTCGCTCCGATACGGCAAAAACATCACTTCACTGGAACAAGACGAAAATTGTGCGACTTGTTACACCGGCGTTCTTCCGTACTGGTACAGCGAGGATGACGGACTCGTGCAAGGATCCATTGTTGCATGCCCGGGAACGTATGACTACATCAACGTTCTTTCCTTGGATTGCTCCGGCGACATTCAGGAGAAACCGACAGCCGACCAGCTGGAGAGTTATGCTGCATCCTACATCAGCGCAAACGATATTGGAATTCCTTCCATCTCTCTGAGCGTGGGATATGCACAAGACTCCGTCCTCTGCGAGTCTGTGAACCTCTGCGACACGATAACGGTGGAGTTCCCGCTGTTGGGTGTGAGCGCATACGCGAAGGTGTGCAGAACGGTCTACAACGCTCTGACAGGTGTCTTTGATCAGGTCGAACTGGGCAACATGCGGACGAGCATCGCACAGACGATTGCGGATCAGAACGCACAGATGACGGACACCGCGAACCAGTTATACATCGAAACGCGGAAACTGATTCATAACTGGGAAGTGACCGAGGAGCAGTTCAATTCTGCGATAGCGGAGTTAAACAGCAATCTTACTTCACAGATTCAGCAGACAGCCGACAGCATCAACTTGACCGTATCGAGCCTCAATTCATCGGTTTCGAACATCTTGACGGATGTGGCGAACCTTTGGGTATTCGCAAGCACCGCTCATGTGGATGACAACGGAACGACCGTCAACCTGAGCAAGTACATCCGCTTTGAGAACGGCGACATCGTGCTGGGTGTTTCTGACAACGATATGAAGTTAAGAATCAGCCATGACGAAATCGTGTTCTTCAGCGGTGAGGACTTTGACCCGACAGCGACAGTCTATGCCCGGTTCACTCCTCAGGAGCTGATGGACGCGGTTGTAAGGGCGTTGAGTTCTGTCTATGTGGGCGATGATTCCGCGACACACAACTTCAAGCAGAGCAAGACGATTTACAACGGACTGGGCGAATTCACAATAGCGAGGGTCTAACAATGGCAGCAGTCGGATATTATTCAATAGCCTTCAACGCGAATGGGGGCAGCGGCGCACCGGGAACATTAACCGGGTCAACCGAACAAATCCCAGGAACCAATACATACACCGCATCGGTTACACTGCCTTCCTCAAAACCATCGCGTAACTATTACACATTCCTTGGATGGGGCAGCAGTTCCGGAGCTACATCTGCATCACACGCAGCTGGAAGCACGATGAATGTGAACGGCGGTTCCGTCATCAATATTACCCTTTGGGCTGTGTGGAAACGGAACACGGCCTACGTTTATTACAATGCCAACGGCGGTACTGGCGCACCGGCTACACAGTCCCACAATGCCGGCTCAAGTATCACTCTTTCCGCAACGAAGCCAACGAGGAACGGATACAAGTTCCTTGGATGGGCGACTACTTCCAGCGCAACTACAGCGCAGTATCAGCCAAGCACCTCATACAATCTGTACGTTACAACCACACTCTATGCGGTGTGGAAAACGGCTGCATCCTCGCTTTCAGCTCCTAACGGCAACTTGGGCGATGCGCTGACCATCACGATCACTCGAGAAGTCAACACTTATACAGACACCATCACATGGGCCTTCGGAACGCAAAGCGGAACGATAGCAACCAAGACGAGCGCGGGGAGCGTTTCATGGACTCCATCGGTTAGCCTGGCATCAGAATTCCCGAACAGTGCTTCGGGTCCTTGTGTGCTGACATGCACAACGTACAACGGCGACACTCTGATCGGCACGACCACGAAGACCATCACGCTAACGGTTCCTCAATCATTAGCACCAACGGTTTCGGTATCGTATGCCGACACGATTGCACAATGCCTGACATGGGGATTGCTTGTTCAAAGCAGAAGTAAACTGGCATTTTCGATTACGGCATCAGGACAGCAAGGTGCGACCATTGCATCATACTCGACATCGGTCAATGGAACTTCTTACAATTCTGCTTCGTTCACAACGGATGTGCTGTTGTATAACGGCACGAACAGTTACACCGTGACCGTGACCGATTCAAGAGGATTGCAGACAGTATCAACTGGAACGTTTTCGGTTGTCGCATATTCCAACCCATCGTTGACATTGACTCTGTGCGACCGAAACGATTCAGATCCCGATCAGGTCGATATTGGTTTCGACTTCTCGGTTGCTTCGGTTTCATCGAACAATGATGCGAAGTATCGGCTCGACTACAAACTGAAATCAGCAAGCACATGGACGAACGGAACGGTTCAGAATCTCGGAGCATATTCAGGGTCGATTAGTGATTTAATCGCAAACCTTGACGGTGGTGACGAGTGGGATATTCGAATCAATGTCATCGACTCGTTCCAAACCGCTTCGGTCGAATCGGAAGTCGGTGTTGCTGGCAATATCCTTCTGAACAGCAGACACAACGGTGGACTCGGTTTATTGATGAAATCCCAAGCCGATAACCAGTTAGACATCGGCAAGCCGACCGTTCATCATGGTGCTGTCTTGGAGCAATTCGGTTCAACTGTCGGACAGCACAAAACAAGCGGAAACTATGCGAAGGTGCTGACATTCTCAACAAATGTAACAGTATCCGCTAACTTACTGCCACCGATGGTTGACGGAACGTATTCAGGGAACGGAGTACAAGCGGTTGTGAGTGGTGGTGTTGCGACACTATCGGGAACAACTACGGCAAGTGGTAATGCAATCATCATTCCTCTGTCAAAGGCTGTGGTGGTTCCTGACAATTCGTACTTTCACTTGTTCAACAGCGTGGCGAATGGTTCTGCATCTCCATCGTTTGAACTTTCCACATCGGCTGGCACAACGAACATTGCACCATCTTTCAATCCAGCGAACAGAATATTTGCCGTTCCGTCAAACCGATTCGGAGTGACGATTGACAGAGTGAGATTTTGGCTCGGAAATGGTGTCACACTTTCAGGAACGTTCAATCCGATGCTTGCCATGTCCTCAACGGCAATTCCGTTTGAGCCTTATGCAGATGCTTCGGACTTGAACATCGACAATCCTCTGACGATGGAATTCATCCGTTCAGCCGATACTTCACCGACTCGGTTGACAATCGGATTCAATCGTGACTATACGCTCAACTCGTTCACAAGCGACAACTCGGTCGATGCTTACTTGCACAACTTGGCAACAGCGACTTGGGATTTGTACATCGGCAAGAGCAACTCTTCCGATTCGGTTGAAATCCTTGACTTCCATAATCCGTGGAGCAATTCGGACATGACGGTCGAGTGGGATGATACATCAATCTCGACTCTGCCGACAGGAGCAACGCAAGCGAGTATTGCGAGCATACCGAACAGTTACGGAGACTTAAAAGGAACTGGAGAACATCTATACGAATCTCCTTCAAGCATTTCTCTCGCAAGTGGAGCAACAAAGACTGTCGGTTCAATTACATTGTCAAAAGGTGTATGGCTTTTGATCGGAATGGCACAGTTCAACTCAAATGCGACAGGGATGAGGAAAGCGTACTTTGCTAATTCTTCTGATTCTGCTACTGATTTGGGTGCGATTTACAAAGATACGCAACGTGCTGTGGATGGTGATGCAACACAATGTAGTGTTGTCGCATATTACGCAAACACAGCATCTTCCACAACGTTATATTTTGTTGCAACACAAAATAGTGGTTCATCAATTACTACAACCGGCAGATTAATGGCAATCAAAATAGCATAAAAAGGAGAACAACACTCATGTACTTTGTATTAGAGATTCAAAAATGGACAGACGGAACTTGGCACCACATCGTCTTCCAATACGAAAACCGCATGGAAGCCGAAGCGAAATATCACTACATTCTGTCCGAAGCGGCAGTAGCACAGATTCCTCGCAATGGTGCTGTCATCATCGATGGAAACGGTCAAGTGATAATGTCCTATGTCTATCAGCATGGGGAATGGGAAGGATACGTTCCACCTACAGAAGAGGAATAACCGATGAAAAAGGGCAACGTGAATGACTTCATCCTGTACCTTGAGGAGCAAGTAGCGAACCATTCAGGCTACGTGTACGGCTCGCAAGGTCAATGCGGTTCGCAGATAACCGAATACTGGATTCGGAAAATGGAACAGAATACCGGGGGCAAGAAGGTCAACGGCAAATACTGTTCTTATGCAGACCTTGCCGTAGACTTTTGGAAAACGCAATGTGCCAAAGGTTACGGCTCGGTAATGGCAGAATTCGATTGTAGCGGTTTGGGTGTCTACTGGTTACTGAAGAACGATGTCATCGGAACCGACCGCACCGCAAACGGACTTTATCGAATGTGCGAAGTCACAGCAGAACCGAAAAAGGGTTATTGGGTGTTTCGCCTGAACGATGAAGGACGAGCGACTCACATCGGCTATTGCGTGTCCGATTCGGAAGTCATTCACGCTAAAGGACGGTGCGAAGGGGTAGTCAAAGAACGATATTCCTCTTCGTACTGGCACAAGGTCGGCATTCCGAACTGCATGGACTTCGAACCTGAACCGACTCCACCTGAACCGAAACCTATTACCCAACAATACGTGCATCCTAAAGGGAATGTAAGGGTAAGAGAAGGAAACGGAACGGCATATAAACAGATTAAGCCGACCGCAACCAAACGTGATTACTTGCCATTGCTCGGTCAAGATGCTGAATCTCCGTACTGGTACTTGGTCGAATGGCAAGGCAGACAAGGATTTATTTCGTCAAATTCTCGATACACAGAGGTAGTTGAACGATGAAAGAAATAGTATTACCGCTGATAGTAGCAATTGTTGGTAGTGGGGGATTTACGGCATTGGTGACAGCATTGATTGGTGCAAGGCAACGCAAGAAAGACAAAGACGATGCCGTGATGAAGAAACTTGACAGCATTTCTAAAGCCGTTGACGAGCAGAAGAACGCAACGGAAGAGCGGTTCATTCGGTTAGATCGTTCAGCAATCATCAAATTCGCTGATGAAATATCACGGAAACTGGAACATAGCTCCGAAGCGTTCGATGACATTCTTGAAGCAATCGACAGATATGACAAATACTGTAACAATCACAGCGACTTCAAAAACTCAAAAACAACCTTGAGTGCGAAACTAATCAAAGACACCTACGAACGGTGCAGATCAGAACACAAATTCAATTAAAGGAGATACAAACATGAAACTTTCAAATCAGCTCTATGACATTCTCAAATGGCTCGTCCTCATCGTTATTCCGGCAATCACTACGTTCTATGTAGTCATCGACCGTCTGTTTGGTTGGGGATACGGTGAAATCGTTGCAACCATCTCCGCAGCTCTCTGTACTTGCATCGGTTCGATTGTCGGTATCAGCACAGCACAGTATAACAAGGAGAATCAGTAATCATGCAATTCACAAGAGGTGACACACAGCCGTTGAAATTCCAACGGCTCGATGCGGAAGGTCATGCAATCACGCAGACACCTACCGCTATGTATTTCACCGTGAAGACGGACTTCAATGCTTCTGACTATGTTTTTCAGAAGTCGCTTGAAGACATGACTCTCGGTGAAGATAATTACTGGCATTTCACAATCAATCCCGAAGACACGCAAGCAATCCCGATTGGGAACTATGTGTACGATATCGAGGTTACAACGGAAGGCAACGTATTCACAATTTCGAAAGGATCGCTCAAGCTGTTAGCCGAAGCGACTTGGTACACGAACAGATGACAAACGCAGAACAGACTATTCTTGTCGAACAGGAATTAATCGAACAACAGATTTCGGTCGAATCCGAATCGGTCGAGAAGTCTGTTGACATCGCAAGCGAACCGATTACGATAACAGGAACAGAACCCTACGAAGGTTCTTATTCCGTGACTCCTTCCGCATCAGAGCAGATTCTTGAAACGGAAGGTTTGCGGATGACACAGAACGTAACTATCAACCCGATTCCGTCAAACTATGGTTTGATAACTTGGAACGGTTCAGTAATAACAGTAAGTTAAAGGAGAATAATAATGGCACATCCTTCAGTAGTAATTAATGGAGTAACCTATGCGACTTGCCCCGAAGTAGACATTCCGAAGTCAGGCGGTGGAACAGCAAAATTCTACGATGCTTCGCAGACAGATGTTTCCGCATCGAATGTTTTGTCCGGCAAAGTGTTTGTCGGCACAAGTGGAGAAGACACCGGCACGATGGCAAACAATGGAGCAACTGGTGGAGAGATTTCGACAAAAGCCGGAACAGTTTCGATTCCGTCCGGATACACAAGTGGTGGTAGCGTTTCCATCAAATCATCTGCCGTATCGGATTGCGTTGCCGGAAATATCTTGTCGGGCAAATCCATCCTCGGTGTAAGCGGTACTCTTGCTCTTCCGAATATTTCGCAAGACGGAACTACAAAGATTCTATCCATTTCGTAAGGCGGTGATTTTATGCCTGACATCGAATTGCTCGGAGCAACATACAATGATGTTCCGGCAGTAGACTTGCCCAAGAGTGGTGGTGGAACTGCAAGGTTCTACGATCCGGGAGAAATCAAATACGCAGCATCCGCAACATCGGGTGGTTCAGCGTCCAAAACGGAAGGAATTCCGTATGGGCAAGTCGATTCCACATCGACATCGACAGCGTTCACCGCAACACTTCCTGGAATCACAGAACTGAAAGATGGAACTGTGATGTTGCTGAAAAACGGAAAAGTTACATCCGCAGCGAACTTCACTATCGATGTTAATGGATTGGGTGCGAAACCAGTTTATTCCAATATGGCAACTGGTAACAGCGTGACACCGACCAATCCCACAAGAGAATCCACAATCTTCAACATCAACTACACTTTGCTTTTCGTGTATTCGGAAGACTTGGTAACTGGTGGATGTTGGATTAACTATCGTGGGTACAACAGCGACACCAACACGATTGGGTATCAGCTCCGTACCAACAGCACCGTCATGAAGACAGCCGACCAAAGCAGATATTATCGGTTGTTCTTCACATCTGCCGATGGAACACACATGGTTCCAGCAAACACGGCAAAGGACAACTCTGCTACTTCGGTCAAGACGGTCAATCAGAGGAAGATTAACCCATTCGGAAGAATTATTTATTATTCCTACACCACGAATATGTCTGCCGAATCGGACATGGGTGCTACGTACTGTTGGGATCAGTATGTTGTAACGCTCGGCTACAGTTTCAATACAACTGGCTCGGCATTGACACTTACAACAAAGACACCAGTTTACATCAAGGCAGCACCGCAATCGGACGGTTCAGCAATCATTGACAGCACAACTCCGTATGTCCAAACATTGCCGTCAACAGAAGACGGAAAGATTTATATCTTTCTCGGAATCGCAACTACCGCAACGGCTGTCGAACTTCAACCGAAGCATCCAGTTTATTGGTACAAAGACGGCATGATTCGTCCATATACCGCAAGCAATCCTTTGCCGACAGTATCCGCAGCCGATAACGGCAAATTTCTTGTTGTATCGAATGGGGAATGGGCAGCACAGACATTAGCAACATGGCAAGGAGGGAATTACTAATGGCAGTAGATAAACTGGTCGATTCTGTGCAACTGGATTCCGATTTGGGAGATATTGCTATTGCGATTCGGACGAAGGGTGGTACATCTGCTCAACTCACATTCCCATCGGGATTCATTTCAGCGATAGAAGCAATCACAACAGGAATCACTCCAACTGGAACAATTAATATCACACAATCGGGAAATACCGATGTTACCAACTATGCAACGGCTAATGTAGCAAGCGGTTCAGCGACCACTCCAGCGACTTCCATCACGGCTAATCCGTCCATCTCGGTCAACTCATCTACTGGATTGATTACGGCAACTGTAAGCGGTAGTCAATCGGTCACTCCTACTGTGTCGGCTGGTTATGTGTCAAGCGGTACAAGCGGTACGATTACGGTAAGTGGTTCTAATACTTCGCAACTGACTACGCAATCTGCACAGACGATTACACCGACTACCACAGACCAAACGATTGCAAGCGGGAAGTATCTGACAGGAACGCAGACGATTCTTGGTGATGCGAATCTTTTGGCAGAAAACATTAAAAAAGATGTTGTCATTTTCGGTATCACAGGAACGTATGAGGGAGATGCTCCAAGTGATTATACCGTCACGATTTCGCTGACGAATCCTGTTAATGATTATGGCTTTAATGTTGGCTATATATACGACATTACATCCCCAGCTAACCTTGGTGAAATTACATCTGCGGAAGGAGAAACTACTATTTCCGTTCCTGTTGGGCATGATATTGAGATTTCACTTAGTGGTGCAAGTGTTTCGGTTGACCCAAGTGGTGTTACTTGCTCCGCTGGTATTACAGAAACAAGTCATTCATGGAGTGGTCAGTTAGAATTCAGCATTTCCGCAAGCGGTACTATTACCATTGATGGTATTGATTGGGATGATTAATCCACATGAGGTAAAGTAATGTTTCCCGACAACTGGATTATCAAGCGTAGCATAGACTTCCCCACAACCGAATCGACATGGGGATGGAAACGGAAACCGACCGTCACGATCTATCCGATTGGGGATTTGCATCTTGGTAGCATCGGATGTCATGAAAAGGAATGGGCTGAATTCGTCAGTTTCATTCAGAATGAACCTGACAGTTACGTGGTGGTTGTAGGTGACATGATTGACAACTCCACACGCAATTCCATCGCAAATCCGTTTGATCAAAAGTACCGACCGATGGAGCAGAAGAACATCTTGTCTGAATTCTTGAAGCCTATTTCGGACAAAATCCTCTGTGCTGTCCGTGGCAATCACGAAGCACGAACGGTCAAGGAATCTGATCAGGACATTCTCTATGATGTGCTGTGCAGATTGAACATCGAGGATAGGTATCGTGCCGGAACCGCTTTCCTCTACCTCCAAATCGGTGAAAGACCGAATGGCTCCAAAGGGAGCCGACCGATTCAGGCATACCGAATCGTGGTAACTCACGGAACAGGCGGTGGAAAGTTTGCCGGTTCTGCCATAAATAATCAGCAACGGTTTGGAATGGTGGTCGATTGCGATGTTCTCATAACCGGGCATACTCATGCACCTTCCATCACGAAACCAAGTCGAGTTATCTTTGATCCGGTTCAGAGAGAAGTTACCACTCAACCGTTTGCGTGTGTACAATGTGCATCTTGGTTGGCTTATAGCGGTTATCCTCTTCAGAAGATGCTCCCACCACAGACCGCTTGGTCGAATGATGTCCCGCAACGCATCGAACTGTGCGGTCAAAGGGATGTCAAATTGATTCGTGCAACAATGTAAAGTAGACTTTAGATTAACATGACTAATTCCGATTTGCATTGTATATTTGCCTAATGTCTTGTTTTCTTCCCTGAATGTCTTGTTTTAGCACAAAGTAAGGGCATTTCTGCCTAAAAAACAACACAAAGTATATGCAATTTTTGCGTAATTCTGCATTTTTTCAATTTTGCAGATATTAACTTAATTTGAGTTAAGACGTCATATTTTGCTAAAATTCATCAAATTATACCCGATAACGACCAAATATTAGCATATTCCCCAAGTTTATACCCCATCGGGTGCAATACCTTTGCCGAGGTTTCTGTCCTCCTTCCTCGGCATAAAAAGAAACCCCAGCTTCTCGGCTGGGGCTTTTTTCTTTTGGTGTGGTTTAACGCAATAAAGACCTTTACCACCTCATTCCCCACCTTAAGGGGCAAATTTAATAGAGATTGTCTTATCTGCGTTCACTACGATTTGGTCGATGACACTCTTCCACAGAATGTTCTTCTTAACGCCGTCTAGCTTCTTGTACGCTTCTTTCCAAGGACCTTTGAACACCTTTGGCACATTTCCCTTCACAGCGGTTAAAGTCGAAATTTGAGCCTCTAGCGCGTTCCTACGGCGTTCGTACTCTGCTTTCGATATGTTCCCTTCAATGTACAACTCGTTCAGGCGGTCGAGTTTGCCCCGGAGTTTCTTCGTGTCGGTCTGAGTGACGGCCTTCTTCGATTGCGCGTGAATCTCCAAATCGTGAACGTATTCATCAACCTCGTCCATGACCTTCGGTTCCAGTTTCTTCTGTGAAATCATGTTATGCTTGCATTTGTCGCACCGATACCAGATTGCGAGGGAATCCGTGTTCGTGGTTCCGTACATGGACCCACCGCAGACTCCGCAACGGCAAAGCGATGAAAAGATGTAGTCATCTTTCCTCCGCGTGTAGTTTCTGTGCGACAGGATCTTCTGGATCGTGTTCCAGTCCTCCTCCGAGATCAGAGCCTCGCAGAAACCTTTGATGCCACGAACCTCTCCCAGATAGGTCCTGTTCCTGACCATGTTCCTCATCATGTCCTTCGTTACGCGCACTCCCATGTCTGCGGCCTTCTCGATGCAGCGCTGACAATTCCCGGTCAAGAGAAAGACACGGAAAACCTCTTTCACGGCTTCGCTCTTTTCCGGATCCACAGTAAGTTTCATGTGACCGTCAGCTGTTCGCACGTTTTTATAACCAAGAGGAACGCATCTGTCGGGGAATGGATAATATCCTTCACGCAGCTGCGCGTCCTGGACGAACTTGATTCTTTCCCCGGTTTGCTCCGCTTCCAACTGAGAAGTACCGAGCATGATGGAGACCTGAAACCGTCCTGTCGGTGTCATCGTTTCAAGGTACGGCTGCTGCACCGAAATCCAACCTACTTTACACTTGTCAAGTCGGTCTTGAACCTTGTAGTAATTCGATGCGTTACGGCTCCACCTTGTAATATCTTTGAACAGGATAACTTGAAACTTTCCTTTTTCCGCGTCTTCAAGCATCTCAAGTAAAGCCTTCCGCTTCAGAAGGGATTTGCTTGCGCTTATCCCTTCGTCAGCGTAGACCTTGTAGACTTGCATCTGATGTTCCCTCGCGTAACTCCGGCACAACTCTTCCTGAGCGGAGAGGGAGTAATGTCCGGGCATTGTCTGCTCTTGGGAACTAACCTAAACTCGGATGTAAATTGCACTTTTCATCCGAAGAACCACCTCCCATCAGCTTCTTGCTTTTGTTAATGATAGCATGGAGTTTGGCATGTTCACTTGTAGTAAGAAGCATAAGATTTGATATTTTGTTATTTGTTTTGTCACCATCAATGTGATGAACAACTTCGCCTTTTTTCAGAGGTCTTCCTATCTTTCTTTCCATTACAAGCTGATGCTCATACACGTATTTTCTTACGCTTGCGTTTGGATGATTAGGCATAAAGATTTCAACATATCCATTACTTGCAATATGCCGACCTCCTTTCCAAGTTGGATTCGTGTCATGGCTCTTAAAGATTTCTGCCTTGCCTCTTCTTTCTATGCCATATTTGACAAAGTATTTCCGAACACCTGACGGAGTGATTCCGATAATCGCAGAAATCTTATTCATAGATAATCCATCATTGTACAAGGATTGAATGTATTCTTTGAAAGATTCGTCATCCATACCCATTTTTGATTTGTCAGAGAGTCTCTTGTTGCGATCTGTTTCGATTCCATTCTCGCGGAGTATCTTTGACATCGTTATCGGGCTTTTAACACCAACATACTCGCACATTTCATTTAACGTTCTTCCGTCTTCAATGTATGCGTGATACAGTTCTTCTTTAGTTAGTTTACAAATGAATTTTTTCATGGTACAACCTCCGTTATTTATATATGAGTATTATACCACAATACTAACTCAAATTAAAGTAGAAATTAACTAAAGTTATATTATTGTCGATTCAATTCATCATCATATGCTTTTTATCCTACAAATTCCTTTCAATCTCTACTGCCGGAAGCGGACTAAAAAGGTCGTTTCTCAAAATATGCTTCCGTTCATGCAGATAGGTATCTTCCTTTGCTTTTTGCGAAAGATGGTTATTAATCAACATGATATTCGTCCCATCCTTGTCCACTGTAACCAAGCCGTCAACGTGATCCGGGAGAATGCCGTCCGTCTCTGCCACAAAAATCCAACAATCTAACTCTGCATCATAATACAATGCGGACACCTCCTCTCATATTTATGAACAAATTATGACATAGAAGGTGTCCAAAAGTTTTCCCACTATTCTTTTCCCATCAGCTCCGCAATTCTGCATAACTGGGCGAGATCGTCATCATTCAACTTTGCAGAAGCAGATAGGAGCATTCTGAGTTTCGGATTATCTTTGAGAGTGTCTCGAATGTCATCCGCTTCCTTCTGATCCTTCTTCCGTTGAGCGTCTCTTGCTTCACGTTCTTCATCTGTCAGAACCAAATCTATGACAGATATGCCAAGGATCTCCGAGAGTTTCATCAATTTATCAGAACGGATGTTGTCAATCTTCCCATGTTCCCACTTTGAGACAGCTACATCACTTACACCGACATATTTTGCAACATCTCTCAAACTTAATCCCTTTTCTATCCGTTTTTGTCTTATCAACTCGGCGATTCCCATGCAATCACTCCCCTCCAATCTTCAATTTTATAATACAACTAAAGTTCTTACTTTGCAATACTAAAGTTCATAATTTATTAAAACATTATCGTTGACACGAACTATAGTTTGCGTTATACTATATATAGTTCGTAAGAGAGGAGGTCAAACACAAATGTTTCAGCCGTTAATTTTTAAGGCTGCACTCGTTTCAAGAGGTTACTCGGTTACTAAACTCGCTGAAGCAATCGGAATGTCAAAGGTTGCATTGTACAGCAAGATTAAGACTGGGCGATTCTTAAGAGGCGAGATTGCAAAGATTGTTTCTGTGCTTGGTTTGTCCGACGCAGAAATGATCAACATATTTTTTTGCCGTTGAACCGAACTAAAGTTAGCAAAAAGAACAGCAAGGAGTAATTAAAGTTTGTATGAACACGGAACTATTCATCGAAACACTGACACGGCTCTTGGAAGAGCAAATGAGAGAGGAAAGCAAGGAGGAAAAGTAAATGAGCGACCTGAGGTTTGTTGGAATGGTGCTGGTAGCGGTAAGTCTTATCTGCTTCACGGTACTGGCAAGGGAGTGGCTCATCATTCAAGCCATGAAGAAGCGGAGAGAAGATCACGCACAAAAGGAGAGAGCTGCTACGCGTGAACAGCGGTTCAGCAACAGTTACGAGGCTCTCTGGATGGAAGAAAAGGCGAAGAGAATCAAGGCCGAGCAGGAAGTCACGAATCTGAAATCAACGATTTCGCGGATGGAAGACATGATGGGCAAGGTCAAGATCGGGAAGGTAAAGGAGTACCGCAATGCTGATACAGTGCGCTAAATGCAAAGAGATCTTCGACAGCGATGATCTGAAACTTGACTACACCGAGGGCGGTTATCGTGGCGAACCGCATTACTCTTGCCCCTACTGCGGTGATGATCAGTGGGAATGGGTCGAACAGTGTTCCCGGTGCGGAAAGTATTACTCGCTCGATTCGTATGACTGCCACATTCACGGCACGAGCGGATCCATGATGTGCGAGGACTGCATCGATGAGGTAGCGGATGTGAGAACGGTGACCGATTACGGATTCAGCAAGTATGAGACCGCAGAGGTTGACGGAATCAATGGCCTGTTTGCGTTCATGTTCAGCGCAGGCGAGATCAATGACATTCTGATGGCTCACTTCACGCAGCTGCCGGAAGAGCAACAGAAGAAATGGACAAAGGACTACATCAAAGAAGACTTAAATAATTTTGCCGATTGGTATGACGAAGGAGGAAACGAATAATGGCAATCAAGAAACCGACAGAAATGAATTTTTCAGACAAGAACATCATCATGATCATCAGCGGGCTTCCGGGCGTAGGAAAGACCACGCTGGCACTCTCGGCTCCGGATGCGCTCATCATCGACGCGGATCAGGGCATGAGCAGAATCAAGCCTGAGCATCGCAAGGACATGTCCGATTCAAGCACCTACGAGGGAATCCTTGAAGACATCCATGCAGCTGAGGGAACCTACAAGACAATCATCATTGACACCTGCGGGGCGTTGATTGACATCCTCAAGGACTGGGCAATCCGAACGGATCCAAAGGCAAGCAAGGCTTCCGGCGGTATCTCCTTGCAAGGCTTCGGAACAGTAAAGGCCGAGTTCATCAGACTGTCGGCAGAGCTTCGGAAGAAGTTCAATGTCATTTATTTGTTCCATGAGAGCAAAGAGAAGAACGGCGATGACATCTTTTATGACATCGTCTGCGAGGGCTCCGCGAGGACATTGGTTTGGCAACCAGCAGACCTCGGAGCGCATCTGCACATCATGAACGGCAAGCGGTATCTCGGCTTCACTCCGACCGCGAACTACAACGCGAAAGCAGCCTATGGCATCAAGGGTCTGATCGAGGTTCCCGAACTGGAAGATGGTCAGCCGAATGACTTTCTCACTAAGCTCTTCAGCAAGGTTAGAGCGAACCTCAACGCTGAAACTGAGGCACTCGGCGAAGACATGGAAAAATACCACACCGCTATGGCGAACGGCTTAGAACTGATCGATACCATCACGGATCCAGACCAAGTTAACAACGTAGTCGAGCAAATCAAGGCTCTTGACCACGGTCTGACGAGCGAAAAGGAATTGCTGGCAACGCTGAAGAAGCACCTCGGTGAAATCGGGATCAAGTATGACAAGGCTTCAAAAGCCTACGTAAGATCATGAACCCGCTGAGAATCACGCAGACGCTCCTCAGCTCATGGAAGTGGGTTTATCTCAAGGATGATGGCTATGATGAGTTTCTGCAAACGCTGAAACGCGAGAAGAAGCCTCAAACGAAGGCCATGCTTGAGGGAATTCGCTTCGAGAATGTGCTGAACGCCGTCCTGGACGGTGCAGCAATCGACCCGAAGCACGAATGGCTCTATCCCATTATCGAGATAAGCGACGAGCTGTGGGGAGCCTCTCAGCAGGTCACGCTCTTTCGTGAAATAGAGGTGCAGGGCGTAACGTTCTTATTGCACGGTGTGCTTGACTTTTTGAAACAAGGAGTCATTTACGACACCAAATTTTCAAAAAGGTACGAAGTCGGCAAGTACCTCGACAGCCCGCAGACAAGCATGTACTTCGCATTGGTTCCAGAGGCAAGGCTCTTTGAGTACATCATCAGCGATGGGAAATACGTTTACCGGGAAAAATATCCGCGGTATCTGATCGGAGACGGCATCGAGCCGATAGAGGTCACAATCAACAACTTCATGAACTTTTTGGACAGACAGAATCTACAAGACGAATTCATTAAAAATTGGGAGGTTAAATAAGCCATGGATTGGGCAAATTACTACAAGAGAGAGGAAAACAAATCGTCAAAAAAGGTACAAGGTCAACTCCGCTGCGTTATTACCAGTGCGGAGGAAGCAAAGAGCAAAACCGGCAGGGACATGATTGTGGTCTCCGTCAAGCCGAGTGGAGCCGAGTTCTCAGTGAAACATTACATCGTTAAGAACGAGTATTTCAACCGCCACATGACGGTCTTCTTCGATTCATTCCCGGCTATTGATGATGGCGACTTCAATTTCGCACATTGGATCGGAGCCGAGGGAGCAGCCAACTTCACTCTGGAAAAGGATCCAGCGACTGGCAAGGAATACTCAAAAATCAAGTGGTTCATCGAAGCCGACAAGCAGACAGATCTCCCTCCGTTTGATGGCACGAAGCCTGAGGGAGTGACGGATATCGACTTCCACGATGTGAACGAAGACGACCTGCCGTTCTGATTATGAAGCACTGGACTGACAAGGATCTCGCCGATGCCTTGAAGGAAATGCGGATCATCGTGGACACCCGCGAGCAGGTCAACGATCATGTGACTGCTGCATTCGCAAAAAACAAGGTCCAATGGTTCAATCGGAAACTGGACATCGGCGACTACTCCGCGCAGCTCGGTGATGACACCTTTGAGAAATCGGTTGTCATCGAGAGGAAACACAACCTTGACGAGCTGTGCGGAAACTTAACGGCTGACCGTGACAGGTTTGAGCGGGAGTTCCTCCGGGCGAAGGCTTACGGAACGAAGGTCTTCCTTCTGATCGAGGAGGCTTCCTGGGACGATGTGTTTCTCGGAAACTACCGCTCCAAACTCTCCTCAAAGGCTCTGCTGGCTTCGCTGTTATCTTGGCAGACAAGATTCAACGTGACGGTCATCTTCACGAACAAGGGCAACACAGGAGCATTGATTCACGGAATATTGTACTACGCAGTAAGGGAGCATTTGTTGTATGGCTAAGAATCTCGGATGGGTAAAACTTCATAGAACGCTTGCCTACAACAAGCTCTGGCTGTCTGAGCCGTTCACCAAAGGGCAGGCATGGGTGGATCTACTCATGCTTGCCGGAAGGGACGGCATCGTGAAAACGAGTTATCAATGGCTTGCCGACAGATGGAAGTGGAAGCACAAGGAAAAAGCACGGAGATTTCTCAGTTTTTTAGAATCCGAAGGCATGATTGAATTCATCACTGAAAAAAGTGTGACGGAAAATGTGACGGATTCTGTGACGGCAAATGTGACGGCATTTCGCCTGATAAATTGGGAGAAATTTCAACATCGTGTGACGGCAAATGTGACGCAAAGTGTGACGGCAAGTGAGACGGATTCGGAAACTCTTCTTATTAGAAGAAATACAAGAAGTATTAATACAAGAAATATAAAACAAGAACCCTATAGCCCCAACAGAAAGAAAAATCGTGTTGTGAATGGTTACGAACAGCATGCAGACATTGGGGATATATCGGGAATGGAAGTCGATTTTTCAAAGGAGGATGAAAATGAAAAAGACCTACTGTGACCATTGCGGTCGAGAGATTAAGGATGTCAGCATCCCGATGACCATCACGATTGGAGACGATACACACATCGAGTGGCATGAGGTTTGCAAGGATTGCGTAGATGGATTCATCACTTTAGTGAACCACTATTTTGAATATCGGAGGAAAGCGAAATGAGCGAGGTTTTGAAGGTAATTGTGAAGCGGGTCGGCGAGGATCCGGTTGTGGAAGAAGTCGAGAACCGGCTCGGAGCGTTGCAGGACTTGGTCGGAGGGTATCTGGAGTCGGTTACGATTGCGACCGACATGTGCGTTCTGGTCGATGAGGAAGGGCTGCTGAAGGGACGGAAGTACAACTGCGATGTCTGCAACTACCCGCTCTTCGGGACGGTGGTTCTGGTCGGGGTCGATGGGGAGAACTTCGTGGACTGCCCGATTGGTGTGGAATGGACCGAGAGGCTTGGGTTTTTCAGGAGGAAGAGATAATGGGCATTTTCGCAGAGAACCAAATGACGGTCACGCTGAAACTGAAGCGGATTGATGTGTGCAACATCCTGATTGCCTTGAGAGCATGCGACCGTTGCACGGAGGAAACGAAGTACGCTCCTGTTTACAAGAAGGTTCTTGAACAGCTGAAGGAGCATGATGAGCGGAGAGCCAGGGAGAGGAGAGGAGCAGAACGATGAGCAGAATGATTGATGCTGATGCGTTGAAAAGAGCGTTTTGCAACCATTGTGATGGAGATGAACCATGCACAGAACCGTGCATAGAGATTGGGCTGATTGAAACTGCTCCGACCATCGATGCGGTCGAGGTTGTTCGCTGCAAGAATTGCCGTTGGGGGCATCTTTGCGTATTTGGTCAGCATCTTGGTTTGGATGGTTTTTGTAGCAAGGGAGAAAGGAAGGAGCAGACCGATGAGTGATTTAATCAGCAGACAAGATGCGATTGAGGAACTTCATAGAATGTATAATGCCGCTGAAAAGTGGGGAAGAGAAGTATCTGATGATGTTATAATGGCGAGAGCAGAATCTTGTATGGCAAGCATTGTCGAAATGAAGCTGAGGATTGAGAAACTGCCATCCGCAAAGCCTGAACAGCAGTGGATTCCGTGCAGTGAGAGGATGCCGGAACTTGATCAGGAAGTCCTCGTGTACGCTATTGGAAAAGACGATGGATTTATTGGAGATGCTGTAACAACAATTGGATATGAGAGCAAAAAGCAAGAGGTGGCTCATGGGGAGTGGATTATAGACGGCATGAACGAGTATGAATTGTCCTACGGATGCATCGGATACGAACCGATATATAGATGCTCAAAATGCGGACTAACAACAGAATCGTATCTGCGGACAGAAAAACCGATAATGCCAGAAGATGCAGATTTTCCGAACTACTGCCCCAACTGCGGAGCGAAGATGGACGGAGAGGTGAAAGACGATGGCTGAACTGAACGATTTGATTTATCACTTTTCCAATGACGGATTGAATATTAATGTTGAGATTCGTCCGCTCGTTAAGTGCAAGGAGTGCAAACATCTTGGTGAAAATGATGGTTATTACTTTTGTAATGCAACAGGGATTGCGTTTGGTGACAAACCAAATTGGTTCTGTGCTGACGGAGAGAGAAAGGAGCAGAGTGATGGCTAAAGTGAAGATTCCGATTCAAGTTACCATTCCGGTTGAGGATTTGGTTGAGTATCTAAAAAATGACGGAACACTTGTTGAGGTTGTTAGGTGTAAGGATTGCAAGTTTTACGAAAAGGAGCACGGGTGTGATTTACTGGATGTTTTCATGCTAAATATGGATGATTGGTTCTGCGCGGATGGTGAAAGGAGGGATGAACAATGATGCAGCAATATGTGATTGAGGTTGATGATACTGTTATTGAGAATCAGGTTATAAACATCTTAAATGATGCGTTCCGGCGTGAAATGTTGAAAAGATATGATGGAATTGGTGGAGAGATAAGGCAGGCCGTCAAGGATCTGATTTATCAGCACAAGGAGGAAATCCTGGAGCGAGTAATTGATAGGGCATCAAAGGAATTAGTAAGAAAAGGATTGCCGGCATTGATTGAAAGGATGGATCCTAAATGATGGGCTTTATGGACTATTTGGTTATCTGGCTTCTGGCCGGAGCTGCAGTTTTGTTTGTGTTGCTGCTGGTGCTCTGGATAAATGGATATTGAAAGGAGAAGAAAAATGAAGGTTGAATTGAAATGCTGCCCGTTCTGCGGTGGGAAGGTAAGGATGGTAATTGCTCCATTGGGAACAAGGGCAATCATCTGCGATAAGTGCGGTGCTGACGTTATGTTCTACGGAGCAGAAAAGGATACGCAAAAGGCAGTAATTGCATGGAATAGGAGAAAGGAGCAGAACGATGAGCAGATTGATTGATGCGGATGCATATGCAGAAGAAATGAAGAAACGGCAAGATGCTTGTAAGGAATGGACACAAAGAACAATAGATACCGTAGACGAAGAGAATTATTTAAGGTCATGTGGAGCATATGCAGTATTTGTTGAAGCGAAACTATTACTGGAAAATCAACCTATAATCGATGCGGTTGAGGTGGTGCGTTGCGAGAACTGTGTGCATTGGAAAGATGAAGGGTTTGATTCAGCAGGTAAATGCGAATTGTGGAATATCGTATTTGAGTACGATTGGTTCTGTGCAGACGGAGAGAGGAGAGAAGAGCCATGACCGAAGAACGCTTTGAAACCCCTGAAGACCTCTTCTGGATTACCGTCCACAAGGGTGAAGTCGGGTATTCCCGGGGCGATTTCCGCTGCCCTGTCTGCAAGCAGGTGAATCCTTGCTACCATCCAACCAACTACTGTGCCAACTGTGGTGCAAGAATGAGAGGAGTGAGACCACGACATGAAAAAGAAACATTACAGAGATTACGCCACTGATGCGTTCAGGATCCTGGCGCTGTACGGCTCTTCCGAGAATTACAAGGAGCGCATCATCCGCGAGTGCCGTGAAGCCTCATCTGATCTCGGCACGAAGATTGACCACGGTGTTTCATCGCCGACAGAAGCAGAAGTTATTCGAGCCCAGGACGCGCTTGATAACAAGATGAGCACAATCGCTGATCTCGAAGCAGCCGAGCGGGCGCTGGAGATCGTAAAAGCAAGGCATGGTGATGATGCTGTTAAGGCTGTTAACATCTGCTATATGATGGACCCGCATAAACCTCTTGCATGGAAAGAGATCCAGACGAGCGTAATATTCGCAGTCATGAATTTACACATGAGCGAGCGCACCGTCTACAGATATCTTGCTTTAGCAAGGAAATCGTTTGCTATTGAAAGGGGGCTGCGTGTAGAATGATGACAGAATATGAGGTGAAGACCATCTGGAGAAACAGAGGCATTCCTGAAAAGCAGATGATTCGAGTGCTGGCTGAGCTGAACGCGTGTACGGACGATGTTATGATTGACTTCATGGAAAATATCGGAATCGACCTCACGGAGCAAGCAATGCAGCGAGGAAGCCGGAGAAGGAAGGGAATAAGAATGCCATGGACCGAATCTGAAGAGCACCTCGTCATTGAGAAGCTTAAAGAGAAATGGCCATTTCCGGAAATCGCAAGGGTCCTGAATAGGTCCGTTAATTCGGTAAGGCAGCATTACTATGATTACATATCAAAACGATATGAAGCACGTTGGTAGACGATAACAAAAACAAAAGATGACAGTAACTAAACTATGTTTTATGGTATAAGGAGTACAGTGAGTTTCTGTAGATCAATGCTTCTTCCGCGACTCATTTGCTTCTTTCCTTCCATGGGAACAGGCCGCGTCCTGATCAGCGCGGTCTATTCTTTTATTCGGAGGCTCTATGTTTGATTATGGTTCAGCCAAATGGAAACAGAAACGCGAGCACATTCTTCGGCGCGATAAATATATATGCCAGGATGCGAAGCGTTATGGAAGGTTTGTCGAAGCTGAAACGGTTCATCATATATTCCCGGCAGAATACTTTCCTGAGTATGCGTGGGAGGATTGGAACCTGATTTCGCTGTCGTGGAAAGCGCATAACGAAATGCACGATAGAAAAACAAACGAACTCACTAAGAAAGGCATAGAACTTCTGAGAAGGACCGCCAGAAAGCAAAGAATAGACCCCCCCACCTCGGTGGAGAAATAAAAAAAGAACTCTAA
>RHMF01000364.1_pt1 | contig 21196 bp, 16 predicted proteins | sample 5365151 | NCBI WGS metagenome assembly RHMF01 (sample SAMN10266501, study PRJNA497801) | feces metagenome | isolation source: feces | host: Bos taurus | place: China: Prairie of Fairy Mountain | collected 2017-08-14 | reverse complement strand
TGGGTTGAGCGCAACGAAAAGAGCGCAGTCGTCAATGAACTCACCTACGAAATACTCGATGTCTTTTTTGAAAACTCTAAGGTTCATAATTATTGAAAATTAAAGGTTATAACACATGTCCTTGAAGGACTGGGCACAAAGATAGTAAATTTTTCATAACATGCACCCAAATTTTGAAATCCTTCACAAAGTGGCCTTCTAGAGCCTTATGGCCGCTATCAGCCTATGGGCATTCTCATAATAGTCGGCCTCTCCCGGTATGAGGGAATTGATCCTGACCCTGTGTGAGGAATGGATGATGCGTCCGTCGCCGAGGTATATTCCGACATGGGTAACCCTCATCGGCTTCTCACCGGTGGCAGGGGTTCCGAAGAATACGAGGTCGCCTCTCTGGAGCTGGTCAAGCTCCACTCTGTCTCCGCATTTGATCTGCTGGGAAGCGTTGCGCGGCAGCAGGATGCCGTTCATTATGTGACTGATGCGTACGAGTCCGCTGCAGTCCACGCCCTTTGCCGACATTCCTCCCCAGAGGTATGGCACTCCGACCAGCTTTTCGGCCTCCGCGATGATGGCTTCGGTGGTCTCGGGCGAGATGGTCTCGGAATTGCCTTCACCCATGGCTATGGACATGAACCCCTTATGTCCCTTCAGCTCCTTCGATGGGACATAGCCTGTCTTTCCTGACGGGAGCATGACCTTTGTCCACCTGCCTTTCCTGCCGGCGTATCTCATTATATCGCCCCCGACAAGGTCGCACAATGTGGCCGACTTGAACGACGGCCCGGCGTAGATGTGGCCGTAGAGCTGCATGAACATGACTTTCGGCGCAGCGAGATATGCCTCCAGCTCCTCCTGGTTCATCTCCACGAGTCCCTGGTCCGTGCACCATGCCCTGTAAGGCTGCGGCGTAACGACCTCGCGCCAGTAGCTCTTCTCTCCGACGATTTCGACTACTGTTCCCATCAGCTCCTGGGTCTCGAGAGGCGATTCGTAATCCGGCTGAAGCCTGAGATAGCTTGTGCTGAACTCCACAACCGCCATCCTTTTCTCCTGTGCGGAAGCTCCCAGACAAAGGAGCAGAGCCGCTACCATATATGTCATCCGTTTCATAAGTGTCCTTTTATCCATTGACAAAAATAGAAAATTATGACTAATTTTGCATCATATGGCTGATGGATTCGAAAAATACGGATTTCCCGACGGAAAACGCTACAATTCATTTGTAGGTTATTTCAAACGCAAGTATGGAGAACGTCTGCAGAAGATCGTGCTCGATGCGGGCTTTACATGCCCTAACCGTGACGGCAAGGTGGGCCGTGGAGGATGTACATACTGCGACAATGCGGCGTTTCATCCTTCCTACAGCACGGCCGGAAAAAGCCTCCATCAGCAGATGGACGAAGGCATAGAGTTCCATAAGGTGCGTTACCGTACGACCGAGCACTATCTTGCTTATTTCCAGTCGTTTTCAAATACATATGCTCCGCTGGAGAGGCTGAAATCTTTATATGAAGAAGCCTTGAGCCATCCGGATGTCGTGGGCATCGTCATCGGCACAAGACCCGACTGCGTAGATGAGGAAAAGCTGGATTACATCGCGGAGCTGGCGAAGAAGCATGTAGTGATCGTCGAATACGGCATCGAGTCGTGCTACGACCGGACGCTCAAGCGGATAAACCGTGGACATGATTTCGAGACGGCGAGAAAGGCGGTGGAGATGACGGCGCAAAGGGGCATCGATGTCGGGGCTCATTTCATCCTCGGACTTCCGGGGGAGACGAAGCAGATGATGCTCGATTCATGCGGACTCATAAATGCCCTTCCGGTCAGGTCCGTGAAGTTCCACCAGTTGCAGATCGTCAAGGGGACGCGCATGGAAAAGGAATATGCGGAGTGTCCGGAGGATTTCGAACGCTTCAGCCTCGATGAATATCTGGATTTCTTTACGGACATGCTCGAGAGGCTGCGTCCGGATCTGTTCATCGAACGTTTCGTGGGCGAAGTGCCTCCCCGTTTCGTGAATGAGACCCCATGGGGGCTGATAAGGAACGTGGAGCTCCTGCGCCTTCTGGAGAAGCGCCTCGAGGAAAGAGACACATGGCAGGGAAGACTATTGTAAAAAACCGGCCTATGTCTTCAGCTTTTCCGAAAAAATGATTACATTTGCCAAATTTTATTTCAAGATGCAGACATTTACTAATTCACCGATTATTGAAGGACTGACCTTCGACGACGTTTTGCTGATTCCTGCACATTCTGAAGTACTCCCAAGAAGTGTGGACGTTTCTACCAAGTTCACGAGAGAAATAACTCTCCAGACTCCTATCGTTTCTGCTGCAATGGACACTGTTACCGAGGCAGAGCTCGCTATCGCTATGGCTCGTGCCGGCGGTATCGGAGTAATCCACAAGAACATGACCATCGAGGAGCAGATGAACCAGGTCCGCCGCGTGAAGAGGGCAGAGAACGGAATGATCTATGACCCTATCACCATCCATCCTGACGCTACTGTAGGACAGGTGCTCGGAATGATGGCTCAGCATCATATCGGCGGTATCCCTGTAGTCGATGACAACGGCTTCCTCGTAGGCATCGTCACAAACCGTGACCTCCGTTTCCAGAGGGATTCGAAGATGCCTGTGTCTGAAATCATGACAAAGGAGAACCTCGTTACAGCGCAGAAGGGCATCAGCCTTCCTGACGCTACCGACATTCTCCGTCAGCACAAGATCGAGAAGCTCCCTGTAGTGGACGCGGACGGCAAGCTCGTCGGCCTCATCACCTACAAGGACCTCATGAAGATCAAGGACAATCCTATCGCATCGAAGGACAGCAAGGGCCGCCTCCTCGTGGCAGCTGCCGTAGGTGTGAAGTCAGATACAATCGAGCGCATCGAGATGCTCGTGAGCGCAGGTGCGGATGCTGTGGTGGTTGATACCGCTCACGGTCATTCACAGGGCGTTCTCGAAGTGATCAAGAAGGCATGTTACGCTCTTCCTGATGTTCAGATCGTAGCCGGAAACGTTGCTACAGCAGAAGGCGCGAAGGCTCTTGCAGATGCAGGCGTAAGCGCTGTGAAGGTGGGTATCGGACCAGGATCGATCTGTACTACACGCGTCATTGCAGGTGTGGGTATGCCACAGCTTTCAGCAGTCATGATGGCTTCCGAGGCCCTCAAGGGCACTGGAGTTCCTGTTATCGCAGACGGCGGTATCCGTTATTCAGGCGACGTTGTGAAGGCCCTTGCAGCAGGTGCAAGCACAATCATGGCAGGTTCGCTCTTCGCAGGAGTCGAGGAGTCACCGGGAGAGACCATCATCCTCAACGGACGTAAGTACAAGTCATACCGTGGCATGGGCTCGCTCGAGGCTATGCAGCAGGGTTCGAAGGACCGTTACTTCCAGGATATGGAAGAGGATATCAAGAAGCTTGTTCCGGAGGGAATCGTGGCGCAGGTGCCTTACAAGGGAACTCTCAATGAGGTTGTCTACCAGCTCGTCGGCGGTCTCCGCGCAGGTATGGGCTATGTAGGAGCGGCAAACATTGAGAAGCTCCGCAATGCGAAGTTCGTGCGCATCACCAATGCGGGATATCTTGAGGGACATCCGCACGATGTGACAATCACACGCGAGGCTCCGAACTATTCAAGGTAATCTGCTCATGAGGCGGATTGTCCATATCATAGCAGTCATAGGGATCGTCTTGCCGGCATTTATGTCGTGCAGGGCGATTTCCTCCTTTTTGAGTGCCGATGAGACAATCGCTGAAGTCGGTCAGGCCAAGCTTTACAGAAGTGAGCTTAATGAGCTGATTCCTAGAGGGATACCGGCTGAAGACAGCGTACGCCTTGCGAAGATGTACATAAATACATGGGCTTTGGATCAGGTGTTCCTTGCTGTTGCAGAGGAGCAGCTTTCCAAGTCTGAAAAGGATGTTACCAAAGAGCTGGAGGACTACAGGAAATCCCTCCTGAAGTACCGTTACGAGCAACTTTTTGTGAATGAGAGGCTTGATACTTCCGTGTCGGAAGACAGGATCGAGCAGTATTATCAGGACCATGAAGAAAAGTTCATTCTTCAGAGGCCTGTGGTCAAGGCGCGTTTCCTTCTCATCTCGGAGGATTCGCCGAGCCTCGACAAGATAAAGAAGAAGATGGCGTCCGACGAGGTGCAGGATCTTGTGGATGCCGACAGTCTGGCCTATTCGTCTGCGCTGAAGTTCCTTACATGGGGCAACGAGTGGATTGACGCTTCGACCCTCGCTAGGGAGTTCGGAGCCGATCATGAGACGATGCTTGACTGGATGGAAGGGAAGTGGATCACAAGACGTGACACATCAGGAAGGGTGAGCGTTGCATATGTGTCGGAGATGATGAGTGCGGGCAGGCTTGCTCCGATCGAGTACTGCACTCCTTCCATCAGGGATATGATAATAAGCGCACGCAAGCAGTCGCTGATTTCGACTTTGGAACAGGATTTGCTCAAAGACGCGCGCGAAACCGGACAATTAGTAATTTTTTAACGATATGAAGAATCTCCGTATTATGAGAGCCGCTGCGGCGGTTATGGCTTTCATGGCCATGACCTTCGTTGCTTCGGCGCAGAAATATTCAGGCGGTGTGGTGGACAAGACTGTTGCTGTCGTGGGCAATGAGGTCATCATGATTTCCGACATTGAAGAGGAAGTCCAGGTGCAGATGACAGGATTCACATCTGACAAGACCAACAGGTGCGAGCTTCTTGAGCAGATGATGACTGCGAAGCTTTTCCTCATGCAGGCACGTGTAGACTCGCTTGAAGTGAATGCCGACATGGTGGAGAGCAACCTCAGCGACCGTATGGACCAGCTCCGCAGCTATTATGGTGGAGACGAGGGTGTGGAGAAGGTTTTCGGAAAGCCTGTATACAAGCTTCGCCAGGAGTGGCGCAAGACCCTTGAGGACCAGACACTTACACAGCAGATGCAGCAGGAGATCGCAAGCAAGATTCCCGACCTCACTCCATATGATGTGCAGAAATATGTGGATGAGACCGATCCTTCCGATCTTCCTATGGTTCCGATAATGTATCAGCTCAGCCAGATCTGCGTCTATCCTGACCGTGAGGCTGCTAACCTTGCCGTGAAGGAGCGTCTTCTCGCTATCCGTGAGCGTATCATCAACGGAGAGAAATTCTCTACGCTTGCACGTATCTATTCACAGGACCCCGGTTCTGCCAGAAAGGGCGGTGAGCTCGGAATGGCCTCGAAGTCAATCTTCTGGCCGGCTTTCTCTGATGCTGCGATGTCTCTCAAGCCTGGAGTGGTTTCACAGATCGTAGAGACTCCTGACGGATTCCATATCATCGAGGTGCTCGAGAAGAAGGGCGACATGTTCAATGCGCGCCATATCCTTCTCAAGCCGGAATACACATCTGAAGACATGGAGAAGGGTTTCCATGTGCTTGACAGCCTCAGGACAGAGCTTCAGAACGAGACCGTGACATTCAGCCTTGCTGCACGATTCTTCTCGGAGGACCCTGCTACCAGAACAAACGGAGGCCAGATGGCAGACCCATATACAGGATCGACATATTTCGAGATCGACCAGCTCAAGCCGCAGGATTATGCCGCTATCAAGGACCTCAAGGAGGGCGAGATCTCGGAGCCTGTTTCGTCTCTTGACAATGAGGGACGCGACGGAAACCTCGTGTACAAGATCATCAAGGTAGACAAGATTATCCCGGCGCATCCGGCTTCCTTCAGCCATGACTACACTCTTCTTCTCCAGCAGGCCGAGCAGAAGATGCAGATGGATGCGATCAATGAGTTTATCGACTCGAAGATCGGGACAACATATATCGTGATCGACCCGATGTTTGCGGATTGCGAATTCGAGCGTGAGGGTTGGAAAGAGAAGTTCCGCAAATAATGCCTATGCGCCTGTTGAAGAAACTGTCATTAGTCCTTGCCGCTTTGGCGGCATCCCTTTCCCTCCATGCCCAGAACCAGAAGCAGGAGGAAAAGGACAGCCTCGTCGTGCTGCTCAGTTCCAAATCCGCACAGATGGTGGATGTTGAAGGTGCACGCTACAGAAAGGTTGTCGGCCCGGCCAGATTCCTTCACAACAATACATACCTGATCTGCGACACTGCATTGTGGAATGTGGAGACGCAGATAATCGACGCATGGGGACATGTCAGCATACTTCAGGAGGAGACCGTGCTTACCAGCGACAACCTCCAGTATCTGATCAATGAAGACCTTGCGAAGTTCAGAGGCTCGGTCGTGCAGCTGACGGACAAGGATCATAATACATTGAGGACCAAACATCTGGACTATAATACAAAGGATTCCGTAGCTGTGTTCATGAATGGCGGTGCCATGCGCGACAAGGACGGTCAGATCATCGAGAGCCGTACAGGTACATATGATTCGAAGATAAGCACATTCACATTCGAGAACGAAGTGAACATGTTCACGGATTCCATCTTCGTCAAGACCAACAGGCTTGTGTACGAGTCCGACTACAATCTCGCTACATTCGGGCAGAGGACTGATGCCTGGAAGGAAGAGAACATGCTGTCGGCAAATGCCGGATGGTATGACAGGGGAAAGGAGATATTCTTCTTCTCGAAGGATGTCCATGTGATGTCCGAGGATCAGGAAGGATGGTCAGACAGCCTTTTCTTCTATAGGAACACTTCGGATATCGAGATGCTCGGCAATGCCCAGGTGACCGATACCACGAGAAATGTCTTCGCCTTGGCCGGAAGGATCCATTATCTGGATTCAATATCGAAAGTGACCCTGACCCGTGACCCGGCCGTCATATCAGAGACCGAGGAGGAAGACGGATCTGTAGATACGGTATATCTGGGAGCGGACAAGCTGGTATACTATACTCTGAAGAAAGGCCTGATAGCTCCGTCTGTAATAACGGACGCAGAGTCAAGACTCAAATCTCTGGAAGTCGATCCTGTAGGAGAATTCCGCAGGAAAGCTGCAGAGGAAGCGGCCAAGGCTGCGGAGGAGGCAGCAAAGAATGACCCTAACCGTCCGCCGACAGGAGCACGCCCGAAGGCATCGGCAGCACCTCCGGTAAAGGATTCTCTTGCAACCTTGACTGCCGCACCTTCCGTTCCGGTTCTGAAGGATTCGTTGAATGTTGCGGATTCGTTGAATGTGGTTGATTCATTGGCTGTTACGGATTCTTTGACCGTTACGGATTCGTTGGCGCTTTCGGACTCGCTCGCTGTTGCAGATAGTCTGGCTGCACCGATAGATACTACAAAGATAGGTTTCCTCGAGGCTATAGGCAGAGTCAGGATATACAAGAAGAACATGCAGGTAGTATGTGACTCTCTTCTTTACTGCGATCTGGATTCATTGGCAAGGCTCTTCAAGGAACCGCTTATCTGGCAGGAAGTGACCCGTCAGTATTCTGCCGACAGCGTCTCACTCGTCGTCAATAACGGTGCAATGGAGAAGGCCAGCCTCATGTCCAACGCCTTCATCGTGATTCAGGAAGATACATCTCATTTCGACCAGATCAAGGGTGCGGAAATGCTGGCATACTTCGATGACAAGGGAGGCCTGAAGCGGTTCGACGTGCTTGGAGGCGCATCGGCTCTCTTCTACCTCGAGGAGAACGGTACCCTGGCAACAGTCAACAAGACGGATTCCAAGATGCTGTCAGCTGTATTCAAGGACGGCAACATCCAGAGGATATATTATTTCGACCAGCCGAAGAATGACGGCTATCCTGTAGTCCAGCTTTCCGATGAGGAGAGCAAGCTGAAGGGATTCAACTGGCAGCCGGAGAAGCGTCCGGCCGACAGGAATGCCGTGACTCCGCTCTCTCTCCGTCCGAGCCAGCGATTGAGTTACAGGGCCCGTCCAAAGGCGAAGTTCCGTCAGACCGACCTGTATTTCCCTGGATACATGAATGATGTGTACAGGCAGATCGAGGTGAGGGATTCGCTCCGTCAGGTGCGTGAACGCGACAGGGCCATCGCCGAGCGTGAGGCGCAGGAGCGCGCTCGTATGGACAGCCTGTTCAGGGCAGACAGTCTGATGCTTGCAGACTCGCTTGCCGTTCCGGACTCATTGGCGGCCGGACTTGACAGCCTCGCAATAGCAGATTCTCTTGTGACATCCATGAAGGATTCTCTTGATCTTGCAGTTCCGGAACTATCTGACAGTCTTGCGGTCAAGGATTCGACTGTAGTCAAGGAACTGACTCCGGAAGAGCAGGCTGCCCTGCAGAAGGCAGAGGCCAAGGCTGAAAAGGAAAGGCTGAAGGCCGAGAAGAAGGCGGCTCTTGAGGAGAAGAGAAAGAAAAAGCAGGAGGCCCGGGAAGCCCGGTGGGCAGAGCTTGATAAGCGAGATGCCGACAAGGCAGCCAAGAAGGCAGCCAAGCAGCTCGAAAAGGAACGCAAGCGCAAGCGTAAGGCACTTGAAGATGCTGCCCGACAGGCCGAGAAGGATGCCCGCGTTCTCGAAAAGTTCCGCCTGAAATACGAAAAGCAGAAAGCCAAGGAAGATGCAAGGGCCGCAAGGAAGGCTGCGGGAAAATCCTTGAACTGATAAATGAACATCCACGAAGTACACCGATGCTTCGTGGATGTTTTTTAAAAGGGAAGGCAGATGAATTGGCAGTAATGCCATGTTTTAAACTTATTATCATGAGGAAATCTGCCTTCCCTGGTATTGTTCATTACCTTATAATAAAAAGGTGCAGTCCGGCCCACACCTCTCTAAGCTTACCACGGCTCGATTGATAGATAGGTCGTCCTGCACCAAGGGTACAAGACCACCTATCGCCCTATCAATCATTCAATTTGTGGTAATTTAGAGAGGTGACGATAGGGGTAAAAGTATGTTTGTTCTGTCGATTGTATAAAACTCAACCTTTCATCAGCAAAGTTAATTATTTTTATGTATCTTTATACATATTATGACGGATACTATGAATAAACTGTTTTTTAGAATCGGATCTCTTATCTGCGGATTATTTGCCATGCTTTCATGTGGCGTTTCAGAAATGAAGAACAGGCTGAAGGATGTCGAATCGTATATCATGGAGCGTCCTGACAGCGCCTTGGCTGTATTGGATTCCATGGACCGTACCCTTCTGACAATAGATCGTCTGAAGGCCCATCATGCCCTTCTACATGCAATGGCTCTGGACAAGAACTATATAGATGTCACCGACGATTCACTAGCCAGCGTCGCGCTTGACTATTATTCCCGTAAAGGACCGAAGAAATATGAGGCCCGTTCACGGTATTATCTGGGACTGTCTTACTTTTATGCCGGGGATTTAAGTAAGGCGATTCTGGAATTTACGAGGGCTGAAGAAGTATCAGAAATGAGTGATAGTTTATATCTAGCCATGATAAAGACTATTCAAGGACATGTGTATATTCAAACACACAATGATGTTGAGGCTTTGAATTGCTATAAAAAGTCGTACGATCTTTTTTCGCAATTATCAATGGATTTTTATATGAGGGTTGCGGAATATGGTTTAGCTAAAGCATATTTTAATGTTGGCGATGTTGTTGCTTCAGATTCAATATTGCGCAAATTGTCTTCTCCGGCAGATGCTGACTCTAATTCTCTGATATCGGATGTTTTGGCAGATAGGGCATATATGTGCGTAACGCAGCCTAGTCCTGATTATCATCAAGGTGTTTACATCTATGAAAAGATATTGCGAGAGTATGATAATGTTACCTGGTTGTATAAAGACTATTGGGCCTATGCGTATGCGTTGCTATGCGAGGACAGATCAGATTCGTCAAATACAATAATTGATACCTTGTCTCAAATTGACACTTCTTTAACAGCAAAATATTGGCTTTATCAGATAGAGAAGAAAAGAGGTAATGTTGAGAAGGCGCTTTCATTACTGGAGAAGTCAGTGACCATGAATAATACGGAAGTAATAAATGTTTTAAAGCAGTCATTATTTCTCTCGCAGAGAGAATATTATGAAAGTCAGTATCGTGAAACTTCCTTGATGGTACGGGTAAAGAACCAGATGATGATCCTTATGGTATGTTTATCTGTATTTATTTTGTTGCTGATATTATATATTATTCATCGCTATGCCTCTCGACAACGAACAGAGAAAGAGAAAATGATGGAATATGTTGAGGAAATCAAGCGCCAGTTGGTTCAGGCCAAAGACGAAGACTATCCTTTGTTGAAGAAGCGCTTTATCGATTTGTATAAATCCCGTTTCGAGACTATAGGAACTTTATGTGAACAGTATCTCCAGAATAAGGATAGGAATGATGTGGAGAAGGTGATGTATCAGAAGATGCTTCTGATGATAGAGGAAATCCGTAACGATAATGTCCGCAAGGTCAAGTTTGAGTCTTTGCTGAATTTCGAATTGGACGGAATCATGCAGAACTTCCGTAATGAGATGCCGAAGTCAAAAGAATGGGAGGTCACGATGTTCAGCTATCTGGTTGCTGGCTTTGATGCGACGATGATTTCCAGACTGATGGATATGCCTCTTAATAATGTTTATGCATACAAGCGACGCCTCAAACTCAAGATAGAGGATAAGAAACCGGAGCATTCTGCCCAGTTTCTTGAGATGATCTCCTGACAGATGGGGCAAACGGTCTTTTGTTAATCCGTTGATAAACAGCTGTTTAGTTAAAAGTGTAAGATTTAATTATCTTACACTTTTGTATTTCATTGATTATCAATAATATATAAGTGTGGTATTTCTGTTTTTGTAAGTTTTTTTCACCTGGTAAATAGTACTGCTGTGGATATATCACGATATCTTTACGGCGTTTTAAACTTAATTTATCATGAGAAAAATTCTATTATTAATGGCAGTACTTCTGCCTCTTTCGTTATTCGGGATGAATGACGAAAATGAGAAAGCCGTAATGAAGATTCCGTTGGAGATGCAGCACAGAAACAATCATGGAAGGACTCTACCCCATGAAACTATCGAGTGCTACTACTATGGTTTGATGAACACCATCATTACTAATGTATTCAGTGATCTTGGTGAGATCTCTCTGACGGTTACAAACTACTCTACCGGTGAAGTTTGGTATGACATTTTTGATTCGGGAGTTCAGTCGCAGGTGGTAACTAAGATCTCTGGAGTTCAGGGATGTTATGAGATCATTTATGTGACAGCGTCTAAGGAAGTTTATAGGGGATTATTTGAGATTAATTAGAAATACCATGAAGAAAATACTAACTTTGGCAATGTGTTTATTCGTGTTTTTGTCATGCGAAGAATCGATTCAAACTACAGTGAACACTCAAATTGATAATGTGCAAAACGAATCGGATATTTTAAACATAAAAACGAGAGCGACAACATTATCTCAAGATCAAATATTTGATGTTAATACTTATCCTTTTTCGATTGAAGAGGATAGTCTTTTCATCGAGTCACTTGGATGGAGGGTTTTCAATATCGTATGTGATAGCTTAGTATACATTGTAAATGGCGATATGTTATTTTCTAAAGAGGACTTGTTTTTGCGCCGTAATAAGCCTCAATCTCGAATGTTTGGAAGAGTCCTACATACTTCGGCCCAGCATATGTTGTTGAATGTAAATGCAGAGATCAGATATGATGACGCCTGGGTAAATGAAATAGATATTGCGGCACCATTTCGGTCTGCTTTGGTCGAATGGAATAGTTTAAATAATTGTAATCTGTATTTTGGAGTTAATGGCGACTGCGCTTATGATACAAATGATTGGTATCCTGTTACGATATATATAGGAGGAAAGACAAATTCAAGCTATAACCCTAATATTGCTAAGTCCCTTGAATATGGTATAGTAATCGTGCCGTCATTAGATGAAGTATGTTTCCCTGGATCGTATATGCTTGTTGACGTCGATCATAGTGCTTATAAATCTTTGACTGATGAGCAGAAAAAATATGCTATTATGCATGCTTTAGGACACCTGATCGGTTTGAACGATACTTCAAGTAATGCAGGTTGGGTCGAGGCGACAAGTAATGAAACAGAATACACCATTATGAATACCAACTATTTTATGGATGAAATGATGGGTTGTAATGGATTCTCGTATTCTGATATTGAGGATTTAAATACAATGTATCCGCTTCTGATTGACGATTATGTCGTTACATTCCCATCGGAACCAACATTGTCTGATGGGTTATTGCTGAAGGATAAATCATATGATTTTCAATCCACAATCAAATGCTTTAAAAATGCCTCGGTTCAATATAAGTATGAGGTTTCAGGTGGAAAGTATACTTCAAGCCAGATCAATGATAGTACTGTAAGGATTGTTTTCAAAGAACAAGCAAAGTATACTGTTAAAGCATCCCTTAAATCAACAAGTGCTGTCTTGCCTACTATTAGTAGTTGTCAAAAGACTTTCAGTGTAGTGAGCAGTAAACCAGATTATCCATCTTCAGTTACTATAGGTGATGAATTTTCAATTGATTGGATATATTATGATCCATCGGATAAGGATGACTTTATAGCTGATATCGAGATAGTAGGAACGGAGACTCTATTTGATGGTAATGGGGCTAATATAGAAATACGAAATAATAAATATATAAAAATAAAAGATGCTGGAAAGTATGAGATAACTATTAGCGCAAAAAATAAACAAGGTGCTGTATTGAGGCAGTATAGGTTATTCATAGATGAATTTTATCGATCGAGTGTTAACGAAGTGACTCAAATTTCAGATCAATTGGGATTTGAACCTCCTTGCTTCAGTCTGGGTAATGAAATATGTACCGATGACATGAGTCTTGCGAATTTACAGTCGACTATAAATAATGCTTTTGAAATCCGGTTTTCAGGTTCGTGTCTTATGCCTCACCGATATTGTGTAAATAAGTATCGTAAATATAGACGATTGTCTGGTTATGCAAGAAGAATGGATGTTAGAGATCTCGTTGATACAACTTCTTATACGACTATTATCATAGAGGAGGGTGCACCATCATCCTTGACCGTTGATGTGCCTTGTTTAGTCATAGATAGTGAACAGATAGGAATGGAGAGTAGTACCCTTACAAAGTATTTATGCTATTACGCGTTTGTTGTTCCAGAGGATCGAGTTGAATTGGTGAGAATTCATTAAATTATTATAGCTATATGTGTATTAAGTCAAAATGCTTTTCTGCCTTCTTATTACTTATTGCGATCTCTTGTGTGCAGGTTGAAGATGTCGTTAAGGATAATGATGATTATTGCTTTGCGGTATCTTCCGGCAAATTGATCAAGACGATCAGATTGTATGGCGGAGACGGTTATTGCTCTTATGAGTGGAATTACTCTTACGATGAAAATGGGCGTGTCGCTTCAGTTGATCTTAGCCCATACCAGTTTGATTATGAGTATAGTGAAGGGCTCTTGAATAGTATATCTGGTATTACAGGTTTCGAGTGGAATCTGAAATATGACCAATCGAATCGTCTTGAAAAGTATGCACTATACTTTGAAAACGAGAATGTGATGGAATTGACGTTTGCTTATTCATATGACAGATTGTCTGAGTGTCAGATTGATGGATTTGAGACGTTTTCTCGTGTGTCTTACACCTGGGATGATGGTAATATGGCAGAACGTAGTTTTCAAGATGGTGTGTCCCATCAATACTCATATAGCGATATAATTGATAATTTTAATGTGCCTGTTCCGTATTTGACGAATGTGTTCTATGGCATTCAGCTGATAGACCCGTTATTAAGTGGTTATACAGGTTCTCGTAATCTGGCCTCGAAGATAAAAATAGTAAACGGGAATGATGGCGAGGCCATTTTCAAAGAAATCCGATATGAGCGCAATGCTGAGAATGATATTATTAGAATAGAAGTTGAAGGTGGTGGGATTTACGAGATAGATTATTATACATGACAAAAAAGGGAATCAAACTGACATCTTTTTGGGTATCATGATTGCAACGAAACAGCTGTCAATTGCATCTATAGAATGTTTAACCCATTAATCAGATTGTTATGAAAAGACTTTTGATGATTGTCCTGTCGTTTGCTCTGGCGTCGGTATGTGCATCAGCGCAGTACAGGAATGATGTTGCTGTTGATTCTCTTGACGGTATAATGGTAAAGAAGGGAGGGACTCTGGTACTTGATGGAGTGGAGGTCCTTAGAAATAATGCGCCAGAAGTGATGGCGGAGGATTATGAGCGATGGAGGAAGACGAATACCGGATATAAGGTTGGTCTGGGATTGACAATCGCTGGCTCGTATTTAACCGTCCAAGCACTTGCTTCATATGCGTTTTTTCGGACAAAGCACGAACCGTTGCTTTTGGATCCTGTTGCTGCCAAATGTTATTCGGGCATTACCTGCATTCATTCAGCTTGCTTAGCAATACCATGTCTTATAGCAGGAATACCGACACTATGCGTATACAACTCACGCCTGAAGCAACTTGCAAGAGATTACAACGAAGGACACCGAAATCAAGATGTGTCTCTCAACTTTGGTAGCCAGAACAACGGAATCGGCTTTGCCTTGAATTTCTGATAATTGCGGCATTCAATGATGTTACGACAAGCAGCCACGAAACCTTTATTGCTTCGTGGCTGCTTCTTTATTTGTGCTGTTTCTTGTTACTCCGCGTAAAGCTGGATGATGTTGAGGATGACCTTGCTGGCCTTTTCCATGCTTTCGAGAGGGACATATTCCATCTTGCCGTGGAAGTTGTGGCCGCCGGCGAAGATGTTCGGACATGGGAGCCCCATGAATGAGAGGTTGGCTCCGTCTGTGCCGCCGCGGATAGGCTGGATCTTCGGGGTGATGCCTTCCATCTCCATCGCCTTCATCGCTTTCTCTACGATATGGTAATGAGGCTCGACCTCCTTGCGCATGTTGTAGTACTGATGCTTCATGTCGAGAAGTGCTGTGCCTTCGCCGTATTTTTCGTTGATGAAGTCCACGCATTTCTGCATATATGCCTTCTTCTGCTCGTAGAGGCCCATGTCGTGGTCACGGATGATGTATGAGAATGTAGCGGTCTCGACCTCGCCCTTGAAGCTGATGAGGTGGAAGAAGCCTTCATAGCCGCTGGTGTATTCAGGACGCTGGTCGACAGGGAGAAGGGCGTTGAGCTCCATTCCGATGAGGATGGCGTTCTTCATCTTGCCCTTTGCTGTGCCAGGATGTACGTTGCGGCCCTGGATGCGGATTGTAGCTCCGGCTGCATTGAAATTCTCATATTCGAGCTCGCCGATCTGGCCTCCGTCGAGGGTGTATGCGTATTTCGCTCCGAATCTCTGCACGTCGAATTTCACTACGCCACGTCCGATCTCTTCGTCCGGAGTGAATCCGATCTTGATGTCACCATGCTTGAATTCAGGGTGCTCCACGATGTACTGGACTGCGTTCATGATCTCTGCGATGCCTGCCTTGTCGTCAGCTCCGAGGAGGGTGGTGCCGTCGGTCGTGATGAGGGTCTGGCCCTTGTAGAGCTCCATCTCTGGGAATTCGCTTGGCTTCAGGCTGAGGCCGGGAACGCCTTTGAGAGGGATCTCTCCTCCGTTGTAGTTCTCGATGATCTGTGGCTTGATGTCGGCCCCTGATGCGTCAGGTGCTGTGTCTGCATGAGCGATGAACCCTACTGCAGGGACGTCTTTGCCGCAGTTTGACGGGATGCTGGCCATTACATAGCCGTATTCGTCCAGAGTCGCTTCCACTCCCATTGCAAGAAGCTCGTCGCGGAGCATCTTGAGGAGGTTGAGTTCCTTTGCGGCGCTTGGCTGCGAGTCTGATTCAGGGTCGGACTGTGTGTCTACAGCGACGTATCTGAGAAATCTGTCTAAAATCTTTTCCATATTACATTATTAATAAACTTATACCCATGATGGCCATGCCGCCGACGACGCCGGCGATGGCGATGTGGTGCTTGCCGTATTTCTCGGCTGTGGGGAGCAGTTCGTCGAGGGATATGTATATCATGATGCCGGCGACTGCCGCCAGTACAAGCGGGAAGGCCGGGCCGCCGCCATCAAGCTCCACTCCGAAGATGGCTGCCACGCCCCAGCACAGAAGCGCTCCTACAGGCTCGCTGAGTCCGGAGAGCGTCGCGTACAGGAGGGCCTTGCCCTTGCTTTTTGTCGCATAATATATAGGTATGGCGACGGCAATTCCTTCAGGAATGTTGTGGATGGCGATGGCGAATGTGATGCCCGCTCCCATTTCCGGGTCATTGAGGGCTCCGATGAATGTGGCGATGCCTTCCGGGAAGTTGTGGACGGCGATGGCCAGGGCGGACATGATTCCGAGACGGTGTAATGCCTTCTCGCTTCCTGTCTGCTCCAATACTCCGACCGCTGCTGTCCTTGAGTCGAGGGACAGGCCGGAGGCCTCATGCGGATTCTCATATTCCGGAATCGTGAAGTCGATGAGGGTGATGATGCCCATTCCGACGAAGAATGCCAGCAGGACGAACGCCTTGCCGTGAGGCATCTGCGTGTCCGCAATCATAGCCTGGGCTTCCGGAAAGAGCTCCGCGAGGGAGATGAATATCATCACACCCGCGCTCAATCCGAGGGCTCCGGCGAGGAAGTTGCTGCTGACCTTCTTCTTGAAGAGCACAAGAGCACCGCCGATGCCGGTTGCGGAACCGGCAATCAACGTCAATATCAATGCACCCAATACTCCGTTCATAATAGTATCACGTCATTCCCGGCTTGACCGGGAATCTCCTAGTTGTCTTTCTTCGCCTTCAATGCAGCGTAGATCATGTAGACGATGATCGCTGTATATGGGATGATGGCTACTGGCTCTGTCCATGGAGATGGCTTCATGTACATATCGACCTCTGCAAATCTGAGGATGGCGCTGACCACTCCCATAAGTGCTCCACCGGCGATGAATCCGGAAGCAATGAGCGTGCCTTTTTCTGTACGTGCTGCGTTGAGTTCCTTGTCCTTGCTGCGGCTTCCTACGAACCATGATACCGCTCCACCGATGAGCATAGGCATGTTGAGGTCGATAGGAATGAACATTCCGAGTGCGAATGGAAGCGCAGGGACCTTGAAGAATGTGAGCACGAGGGCGATGACCGCTCCGATGCCGTAGAGAAGCCATGGAGCGCTTCCGCCGTTCATCATAGGCTCGATCACGGCTGCCATTGCGTTGGCCTGCGGAGCCACAAGCGCGCCTTCACCTGTAAATCCGTATGTCTTGTTGAGCACGAGCATGACTCCGCCGACTGTTGCAGCTGCAACGAGTGTTCCGAGGAACTTCCATGTCTCCTGCTTCTTTGGAGTGGATCCGATCCAGTAGCCGATCTTGAGGTCGGTGATGAATGCTCCAGCAACAGAGAGTGCTGTACATACCACTCCTCCGATGATCAGTGCTGCAGTCATGCCGGCTGTGCCGTTGAGGCCTACCGCAACCATGATGAGCGATGCGAGGATGAGGGTCATGAGGGTCATTCCGCTGACAGGGTTCGATCCTACGATCGCGATCGCATTGGCTGCGACGGTGGTGAAGAGGAATGCGATTATGCCAACGATGAGCAGACCTACCACAGCGTGCCAGATGTTGTCTACGACGCCGAACGCGAAGAATGCGAATACTGCGATAAGGGCCACGGCGATACCGATGACGATGATCTTCATCGAGATGTCCCTCTGGGTCCTTATCACTTCTGCTTCAGCTCCGGTCTTCTTTCTCTTGAATTCGTTTGCAGCGAGGCCTACCGCCGACTTGATCACTCCGAACGACTTCACGATGCCGACGATACCTGCTGTCGCAATGCCTCCGATACCGATGTGCCTTGCGTAGTCCTTGAAGATCATGTCAGGCGACATCTCGCCGATGGTCATGGTCACGCCTGTGTTCATGAGGTCGATGACCTGACCGCCCCAGATGAGGTTCATGAGCGGGATGATCACGAGCCATACGAGGAAGCTGCCGCAGCATATGATGAATGCATATTTGAGTCCGACGATGTATCCGAGTCCGAGGACTGCGGCTCCTGTGTTGACCTTGAGGAGAACCTTCGCCTTGTCAGCGATTGCGGCTCCCCATGGGAGGATCTTTGTGGTGAGGGTCTCGCCCCAGAGACCGAAAGTGGATACGATGAAGTCGTAGAGACCTCCGATGAGGCCGCTGACGAGGAGGGTCTTGGCTCCCTTGCCGCCGCTTTCGCCGCTGACGAGAACCTGGGTTGTTGCGGTCGCTTCAGGGAATGGATATTTTCCGTGCTGCTCCTTCACGAAATATTTTCTGAACGGGATCAGGAAGAGGATTCCGAGGATACCTCCGAGGAGGGACGAGAAGAATACCTTTGTGAAGTTGACTGTAAGTTCAGGGTATTTGTCCTGGAGGATGAAGAGTGCTGGGAGGGTGAAGATGGCTCCTGCCACGATGGCTCCTGAACATGAGCCTATCGACTGCACCATCACATTCTCACCGAGGGCGTTCTTGCGTCCGAGGGCGCTGGAAAGGCCTACAGCTATGATCGCGATAGGGATGGCTGCTTCGAATACCTGTCCTACCTTGAGTCCGAGATAGGCTGCTGCGGCAGAGAACACGACGGTCATGATCAGTCCGAGTGTCACGGACCATGGGGTCACTTCCGGGTAGTTCTTCTGGGGAGAGAGCAACGGCTGGTACTCCTCGCCCGGCTTGAGTTCCCTGTGGGCGTTCTCCGGCAATTGTGTCTTTTTGTTTTCCATATTATAAAAGAGTTATAGTTTCGGCTTATGGATGAATGCAAATATAAGGAAAAAAAGTATAACTTTGTGTTTCGCCGCCTTGGGTGGCATAGTATGTTGAGAATATGAAGAAATTTATACTTGTTTTGTCGCTGGGCCTGATTATGGTCACGGCGGCGGCTCAGAATATCTCGAATTCCGTAAGGAGGGATATGAATCTGGCTTTGCTTGAGGCCATTGAAAGGCTCGAAAAGATATCAGCGCTGTCCGAACCGGCCATGGTGGATGAATATGTTTCCATGTTCAGGGAACCCCATCAGCTGGTGTTCAATGACCTTATAGGCGTATCTGGCGAAGATATGCTTCCTCTGCAGACGTATGTGGAGGAAATCGGCAGAATGTCGGATGTCAGCGTCGTTATTTCCGATGTGGCCAAGTCTAAGCCGTATATTGTAGCAGGAAGCATATGCGTGGACGTCACATTCGACAAGTCCATAAGCTACCGTGACACGAGGTCGGTGTTCTATTCGTCGGAAGAATTCCACGGCAGCCCGTACAGGATCAAGGTGGTGTTCTCTTATGATGATTTTGACGGCACATGCCTCATCGAGTCTTTGACAGGCAGTGTGGACAGCTGCCGTGACAGTGGTGAGGAATATCTTGTGTGGCGTGCAAGAGAAGACAACAAGGGACTTATGTTCAGGAATCCGGATGTTCCGGCAAGGAAAGGCTATTATAAAAAGGAGGAGTGTTCGCCTATCGGATTTGATTCGAATGGTCAGGCGTTCATCCCTGCTTCCGTGACGCAGGAGGACTGGTATTACATGCAGGATGTTGCGGACGGATGGGATCCGGATGTGCATCTTGATGTGACTGCATCTTCAGGCGGATTCGTGTATTTTGATGCAAAGAAGAATCCGTTCCGCGTGAAGGCCTATAATTCCGCTGCAGTGGCCGGTGCATTCGCCATCGAAGGCAGCGCTGACAAGAAGGTTTCGTTTTCGGATGAGATCGGAGTAGAGATGAGATACATGTTCGATCTCGGCCATCGCTTCAATGCCGGTGTCTACGGCTCTCTCGGCGTTGCATACAATTATGTGGATGTGGCTGTGAAGGATATGTCATATGTGTATCTTCAGACGCTTGAGAAGAAGCATTCATATAATATTGATGTGATCGGTCAGCGTTATCATATGGCGGATGGAGTCCTTTCGGGAGGTCTGGCGTTCGAGTATGCCTTTGTAAGGCGTTGGAATGTGGGTCTCAAGTTCGGTGCGAAGGCCTATTACAACCTGTGGTCGAAAGTCGGGGATATGTATTGCGATTACAAGGTCCTGTATGCAGGTTCAAATGAAACAGTGCATCATAAAGGCCATTTCAGGGAAGAGACCATCGTGAACAAGGTTGAGTTCAAGCCGGATGTATGGCCGTGTCCTCTCAGTGTCGAGGCGGGTGTGGGCTTGAGCTACAGTATCAGCAAGTCAATGATGTTCTCATTCGGCCTGGAATATGAGCAGGGACTGAACTATTATTACCAGTCTCCTCTCAAGGGCGGTTCGCTGGTTGACTATAAGGCTTACAGGAAGCCAATTGCATATTCGGCAGAGAAGGAATATGATGAGGCCCATCGCTCCATGACGGATACATTCCATCTGAAGCGTAAGGCCGTTTGGGTGGATTTCGGTCTGGTGTTCAAATTTTAGCATGATCAGGTTATGAAACGATATATATATAATATAGTGGTGGCGTTGCTTCTGTCAGCGGCCCTGATGCCGCAGAAGGCTTATGCCGGCGGAGATGATTCTGAAAAGACCCTTTGCTTTGTTTATATAGCACATTCGGAGATGACGGCTGTCAGCTCCCTGACGGAATATCTCGATGCGAGGTATGAGCGTGCAAAGTCATCGGATGATTTCGAGCTTGTAGTTTATCTGGCAGACGGAGATGATCCTTTTATAGTAAAGGTGAATGCCGCCGATGATAATAAGGCGGATTATTCTGCCCTTCTGAAGGAATTGAGGGAGAAGCGCAGGCATGTGGTCGACCCTGAATATGACCTTAGACGTATACTTGAATTGTTCGATGAGGATGATTTCGTCAAACCGGCGTCGGACAATATCAGATACGGAGCCGTGGACTGGCATTTCCACCTCACATCGGATTTCTGGGATAAGGGATATAATGAGTCATTGATATCATCTCTGTGCTTTGTCATGGGTACGGAGTATATGGCGCAGGAGAATTTCAGGCTCCGATGCTATTTCAGCAGATATGATATTCTGTCATTTGATGAGGAGTATCCATTCGGAAAGAAAAACTATTGCGATATAGATTTCCGCCCATATTATTATTGATGGCGAAAAAAGTTGAAAAATGCCGATTTTCGTAAAGGTTTGAAAATTAGGTGTTTAGAAAAATGGGCTCAAAAAAGTTTAAAAATTTTTGCAAAAATATTGCAGAAAAATTTGGAGGATAAAAAAAAGTCCGTATCTTTGCAGCCCGTTTGAGAGAAAACGGTAGTTCATTGACAAGTTTG
>RHMF01000279.1_pt1 | contig 21234 bp, 24 predicted proteins | sample 5365151 | NCBI WGS metagenome assembly RHMF01 (sample SAMN10266501, study PRJNA497801) | feces metagenome | isolation source: feces | host: Bos taurus | place: China: Prairie of Fairy Mountain | collected 2017-08-14 | reverse complement strand
ATAGAAAAGCGATATAAATCCCTACGGGATTTGCGATATTCCCTTTGGGAGCGATATTTGCCTGCGGCAAGCGATATGCCCTGGGGGCGTGAAAAAAGAGCATTGTGGAAAAGTCACAATGCTCTTTTTATTACATATGTACAAGTTCTTTGGCGGCAAAGGTAAGACCCTTGGGATAGAAGAAGCGCACTTTTTCCTTGGCGATGGAGAAGGTGATCTCTGTGGCAGTACGCAGCTCGCCGTCTAAGTTGATGCTGGTGGGTTTGTCGCAAAGAATCCTGACCTTATCGGTGCGGAAGTGGCGGATGATGTTACCCAGTTCTTTGTAGCGGCCGTTTTTGTATTTGCCTACCACGCTTGCAACCTGCAGACGGGAAACTTTTTTGACAATCAGTACATCCAGCATGTTATCACAGGGATCAGCCTCCGGCACAGGGTTAAAGCCACCACCATAGTATCTGCCGTTACAGGCGCAGATCATGGTATGCTTGCCGTCGATTCTTTCACCGTTAATTTCAACGATGTAATGCTCGCTGATGCGTTTGATCACATTCACCAGGGTGGATACGGCATATGCCCGGAAGCCGGAAAGCAAAGGGATCCGCTTATATCTGGCCACATCGGTGCCGATGCGGGCATCCAGGCCCACAGAGCAGATGTTCAGGCTGATGTCATCGTTGCACTTGATCAGGTCGAAGGTGGCTTCTTCCCAGTCCAGCAGCCGGCTAAGGTCCCGGAAGGGGTCGGTTTCGTTGAAGATTTTAATGAAATCGTTGCCGCTGCCGCCGGCAAACATGGTGATAGCCACATTGTCGTAGCCGGCAACCCCTGCCACCACTTCGTTCAGGGTGCCGTCACCGCCGCAGGCATAGATGTGGTAATCCTGCCCGGTTTGGGCGGCTTCCCGGGCAATGTTGGTGCAGTCCCCGGGGGCGGCAGAAACCCGAATTTCAAAATCCACGCCCTTTTCGATGCAGACCCGCTCAATATTTTCTGTGTAATGGGCAGTCCGGTCCTTGGAGCCTGCAGCAGGGTTAATGATGAAAAGATGCTTCATAAACACCCTTCTTTCTATTTCTTTCTTCTGGTGTTATCGGTGTACATATACAGATCGCACTTGATCATACCGTTGTAGAGCTTCCGTTTTTTATCTGCTCGGCGGCCGAAATAATGCTCAAATTCCGGCTCGGAGGTGATGATATACTTCTTCCAGCCATCGGCATATTTCAGGTGGCGGCCCAAAGCGCCGTAAAGCCGTTGGGCGGCCTGCAGCTCCATCATCCGCTGACCGTAGGGGGGATTGCAGATGATCAGGCCCTGATCGGTGGGCAGGGACATTTTGGTGGCATCCCCGTCCCGGAAGGTAACGCAGTCGGACACGCCTGCTTTCCGGGCGTTGGCGAAGGAGAGGGATACGCAGGCAGGATCGTTATCAGAACCCATAATCTGATATTTGCCGTTAAATTCTTTATCTTTGGCTTCCTGCTTTACCTGTTCCCACACATTCTTGGGCATCCAGGGGTAATTTTGGGCGGCAAACTGCCGGCTCAGACCCGGAGCCCGGTTTTTGGCAATGAGAGCGGCCTCAATGGGAATGGTGCCGGAGCCGCAGAAGGGATCCCAAAGATAGTCTTTACCCCGGTAGCGGGCCAGCTGCACCATGGCAGCGGCCAGAGTTTCCCGGAGGGGAGCCTCATTGGAAGTGGCGCGGTAGCCCCGCTTGTGCAGGCCTGCACCGCTGGTGTCCAAATAGATGGAAACCTGATTGCGCAGGATCAAAAACTGGAGCTGGAACACAGGCCCCGTTTCCGGCAGCCAGGAAATGCCGTACTTTTCACCCAAGCGGCAGGCGGCGGCTTTCTTCACAATGGCCTGGCAGTCGCTTTCGCTCATGAGCTGACTGTCCAAGCACTTGCCCTTTACGGGAAATGCCCCGTCTTTGGGAATGAAGTCTTCCAGGTTGGCGTGATAGACCCCCTGGAACAGCTCCTCAAAGGTTTTCGCCTCAAACTGGGCAAGAACGATGTGGATCCGCTCTGCCGTCCGCAGGCAGATGTTGGCCTTGGCAAGGGTATATTCGTCACCGGTAAAAAGAACCCGACGGTCCTCCACCTGCACATTTTCTATATTCAGGCGGCGCAGCTCGTCACCGCAGATGCCCTCCAGGCCAAAGAGGCAGGGGGCGGCAAATTTCATTTGATTCATAAAAACCTCAGGGAATGATTTTCTTGGCTTTCAGGTAGCGTTCTTCTTCGGAGAATACACAGCCGCAGTATTTTTGCATATAGAAGCCGTGTTCTCTGGCGAAGGCCTGACCCTCCTTAAAGTAGGGGCGGAAATCCCGGTAGAGGAACTCCACACCATAGGTGTCGGCAGCCTGCTGGGCCACCTGCGCCATTAGCTGGTGATTCTGATAGGGGCTGATAAAAAGGCTGGAGGTAAAACTGTCAAAGCCGCCTTCTTTGGCCTGCTTTGCCACCTCAAACAGCCGCATTTCATAGCACTTGACGCAACGGTTTCCAATGTCCTCTGCCACCGCCCGCACAAAGGGCCGCAGGGCATAGTCGTTCTTTTCAATGAGGGGCAGGGAGATCTCCTCTGCGTAGGCTCGCAGGCAGTCCCGCCTGGCTCGATACTCGGTGAAAGGATGGATGTTGGGATTATACCAAAAACCGGTCACATCCACGCCGTCAGCCCGCAGGGCTTCGATACATTGGTTGGCGCAGGGTGCGCAGCAAATATGCAATAGTGTCTGCAAACGATCACATCCTTTCCTATTTTATACTTTATCACAAATTTTCCCGTTTGGCAACGCCCATAATTCCCTTTGTTTTGCACTGCCCCGGTGATATGCTACTTGACGGAAGGCCCTCTTTCCTTTATCATAGGGTAGAGCGACAAATCCGAACCCGCCTTAAAGCGGCTTATTTTGGCGATTTTCGCTCTATTGTGCCTCGCAAGGCACAAAGCATTCCTTCGCCCCAATAGAACGAAAATCATACAAAATCTTCTCGCTTTAAGGTCGAAGATTTTACAAAGAGAGAGTTTTTGTTCTATCAAGGCACAAAACGCAGCAAATACTTTGTGTATTTGCGAGTATTTTAACGAAGATAGAGCAATAAACCATCCTTTGTAAAACGAGTTCGGATTTATCGCTCTACCCTAGGGAAAAAAGGAGGGCGGAATATGGACCACGAATTTTATATGCAAAAGGCCCTGGAACTGGCCCGGGAGGCGGCAGCTGAGGGAGAAGTTCCGGTGGGCTGCGTGATCGTCCGGGATGGGAACATCGTGGGCAGTGGCCGTAACCGCCGGGAAACGGGGAAAAGCGCCCTGGCTCACGCAGAAATAGAGGCCATCACCGATGCCTGCAGGAATTTAGGGGGCTGGCGGCTTTGGGATTGCACCTTGTATGTGACCTTGGAGCCTTGTCCCATGTGTGCCGGTGCAATCATCAATGCCCGGATTCCTACAGTGGTTTTTGGAGCGTCCGACGATAAATGCGGGGCTTGCGGCAGCGTGTGCGATTTATTCCGTATGGAGTTTAACCACCATCCCCAGGTGATCTCCGGCATTTGTCAAGAGGCGGCGGCAGGCTTGCTGACGGACTTTTTTCAGTCCCTGCGCCTTAATCTGAAAAGCCGCCCAAAGTGGAAGAAAAACCCGTAAATATATACGAGGGTTGTTGCCAAACGGCAACAACCCTTATTCTTTTAGGAGGACATATGAGACTGGATGAGAAAAGTTTGCGGATCGGGGCGGCGGTTTTGCTGGGGGCAGTGCTGATCCGGCTGTGTGTGCCATTTTTGCCGGATTCCACGGTGGCCAGCCTGGTGTTCTTCCTGGAAAGCGGCTTTGGGGTGAAGGTGGAGGAGGAAGCCCAAAGCCCTCCGGAAACCGATCCGGTGCAGCCGGAGCCCCCTGCGGTGGCGGTGTTCTCTCCGGAGCAAGCCCAGTCGGTGCAGATCAACAACCCCGAAGGCTATTCCCTGGATGCCCAAAGTCTTCTTCTGCGGGAACTGAGCTGGGACTTGGAAAGCTCTTCTCCCCGGGTGCTGATCATCCATACCCACACCACAGAAAGCTATAAAAATACAGAGGGCTACGAGGCAATGCCCAACTACCGGACCTTAGATCCCCACTACAATATGCTGGCGGTGGGAGATTTGCTGGCGGACAGGCTGGAGAAGGCGGGGATCGGGGTTCTTCACGACCGCACCCTCCACGATCATCCTTCCTACAATGCCGCCTACACCAGCTCCAAGGCAGCGGTTCAGGCCTATTTGGAAGAATATCCGGATATTTTGCTGGTGCTGGATATCCACCGGGATGCCTATGCAGATGCCAACGGCAACCAGCTGGGGTACACCACCAGCCATAACGGCACCAAGGTGGCCCAGATGATGCTGGTGGTCAGCGCCTTTGACGGCAATATCCAAGCCCCCAAATGGCATGAGAATATGGCCTTTGCCCTAAAATTGCAGGCCCAGCTTCAATCGGTGTGTCAGGGCGTCACCCGCCCGGTGGCGGTGCGTACCACCAATTATAATCAGGCATTAGGCCCCCGAACCTTGCTCATTGAAATGGGAGCGGCAGGGAATACCCAGCAGGAGGCCTTGGGGGCAACGGAAATCCTGGCAGACAGCATCATTGCCCTTTCCAAGGGCGCAAAAGGGGCAACGCTGGCTTAGGCAATGGATAATGGCGGAAAAAGGCTTCTCCACAGGGAGAAGCCTTTTACTTATCTCGAGAGCATTTTTCTGCATCGATGGCGATCACCAGCATCAGCACCAGCAGGGCATTTTTAGGATCGGGAACATCCAAAACATAGGTATCTGTCCAGTTGAAAAGCTGTTTGGAAACGGTGGCGATCAGCCTACCCTGGGGGTCCCGGATCACATAGTCCCACTCCCAGATGTTGCCCTCCACCTGCCAGCCGTTGTATTCGATGTGGTACTTGGGCGTGAAAAAGGACAGCTCCCGGCAGATGCAGCCCAAATAGCTGCCGTGGGCATAGATCTCAAACTTAGGCAGAAAGGTGAAGATCTGCTGCTTTACAAGTCCCATTTCGTTGCCGCAGCCGTCAAAGATCTTCAGGCAATGCCCCCAGGCCAGCTGCCCCTCTACCTTAAAAACCGGAAGACCGTCCTGCCCGTACACATCGTAGCTGCACAGCCAGGAAAAAAACCGCTGTTTGAACAGTAATCTCATAGGATCACTCCTTTATAAGCGTAAAAGGTGTACCCTCTCCAGCTTTGATCCTTTTTACAAAGTCAATTTCGTCCAGCAGGGGAGAAGAAAATTCCATACCGCCCAGGTTTTTTTGGGCGTGGCCGGCGTGATTGTCAGAGCCTGCAAAGGGAAGAAGGCCGTAATTTTTTGCATAGAGGTCTGCCATGTGATTTTCCAGGTCTGTGCGGCAGGCATTGAAAATTTCCACACCGTGAACGCTCCGCGGGAAAAGACGGATGTGGTCGATATAGCTTGCCTCCCGGTAGGGGTGGGCGTGGATGACCAATGCCCCCTGCTCCATCAGGAAGGTTAATTTTTCCCGTTGGGGCAGCCCCATGATCTCCGGGTGGGCAAGATACCAGGCTTTGTCCAGTCCGTAGATCAAAAAGTCCGTACCTTTATAGGAGATTTCCACGCCCAAAAGAACCTGAATTCCCAATTCTTTGCCCATGGGCAGAGCGGCCTCATAATCGGAAAAGTAATAACCGATTTGCTCTTCATAAGAAAGGGATTTGTCGGCAGTTGTGTTGCCGTCAAGAAAATGGTTGGTGATAAACACCCCGGCAAAGCCCCGGCTTTTGTAATATTCCAGCTGTTCCCGGACGGTCACTCTTGCGCACCGGCTTACGGGGTAGGTGTGTAAATGGGTTTCGTATTTATACATAATAATGCTCCAAAATATAACGGGCAGAATGTTCCCGAAAATCGCAAATAACTGCGTCGGCCTGTTCTTTCAGCAGGGGGGCGGCATTGTCCACTGCAAGGCCTAAGCCTGCCGCCAGGATCATAGAGCTGTCGTTGATGTTATCGCCAACGGCAATGGTGGCCTCCCGGGGGATGCCCAATCGCTTTGCCAGGTGTAAAAGGGCAGGGCCTTTGCCTGCGGTGCTGGAAAATATTTCCAAGTTGTGATGGTCGGTTTCTGCAACGGACAGCCGGGGATCTTTCTCCAAAATGGCCCGGCAGGCTTCCTTATCTTCCATGTTCCGGAAGAAGGGAACAATGGATTGGATGGAGGGCCGGGAATAAGCAAAGGGCTTCATCTGGGGAATGGGGGTAAACATAGTAAGGGCAAACGTGACCCAGTAGTCATTCATGTGAAATCCGCGGTAGTGGGACTCGTTGTGGGTGGTGATTTCGCAGTAACTGCGCTCTCCGGCGTGAATGGACAGGAAAACATCGTAGCTATACAGCAGATCCAGTACTTCCCGGCTAAGCGCCGGGGTCATGGCAAATTCTTCCATGGTGCCGGTGGCTTTGTCATAGATGGCTGCGCCGTTGGAAACGATGTAGTAGCGGAAAAGAGGGTCGTTCAACAGCTCCGGAGGCAATTCCCGATAGGCTCTGCCGGAATTGGGCACAAACTGCACGCCCCTTTGGCGCAGGGACTGGATGGCCTGCCGATTTTCTTTGCTGAGGGTCTGGTCCGGCTGCAGCAATGTGCCGTCCAGATCGCTGGTGATCAATGTATATTCCATAGGGATTCCTGCCTTTCTGCACTCGATTATACCTGAAAGGCCGGGGAAAAGCAAGAATAAAAGCCTTTGGGTTTTCCACAGGCATCCACAGAAAATCCACAGACTTTTCCCCAATTAACCCCGGAAGCTCCCAAAAACGGTCAGGTGGGAAAAAAACGGGAAGACTTTTCCTTTCAAATGTGGTATAATGATACCATCCAAAGTGGACATAAATCAAGAAATGAGGGAGAAAACAATGACAAGAAAACAGTTTACTTTTTACAGATCTTTTTGGGAAAGTATAGAAAGTTTGCAAACTACGAAAGAAAAAGCGCAGGCTTATCGTATTCTCTGCGCCTATGCATTGGACGGAATTGAGCCGGATGTAAGCACCATGAAGCCAGGCGTAGCAACGGTTTTTCGGATTTCCCGCCCCGTTTTGGCTACGGCTCGTAGCCGCGCAAGCCGCATACGACACGGCTTATGACTGTTACGGTACCGTGCAACATTTTGCAGAGCAAGTAAAAGAAAAAGATAAAGAAAAAGATAAATATAAAGATATAGTCTAATATAAAGCAAAAGGTTTATAAGGTCTTTGGATCCGCCCCCGTATTCGCAGCTGCGAAGCGAGGGTATTTTCTTTGCTTGCCATAAAAAAACCCCACCGGGAGAACCGGTGGGGGATGTAAGAAAGCTTACAGCTTATTGCCGCATTCGGGGCAGAACAGAGCGCCTTCGGAAACCTTAGCGCCGCAGTTGTTGCAGAAATGCTTTGCGGCCATTTCCTGAGGAGCAATGGGAGCAGCAGCTTCCGGCACAACGGGGGAAGCTTCCACGGTGGGAATGCCGAAGATGTCCTTGGAGGGAGCATCGCCGTCTTCGGGGTGGCGGAGCTTGTTGTTGATCTGGATCACATTCTTTACCAGCAGGATTGCCATCATGACGCCTTCGTAAGCCAGACGGATCAGGATGGGTCCCAAAACCATGGTCAGCAGACCGCTGAGGAAGTCATCAAACATACCCAGGAAGCCGGTCAGCACCACATAGAAGGTGATGAAGATGTACAGTGCCTGCAGGATCTTTTCAATGACCAGATACTTGAAATTGAAAGTGTCGTGCAGAAGTTTGCCGAAGGGATTCAGCTTTTCCCGCTTCTTTTCGGGAACGATGAAGATGAACATCAGCACAGTGCCGCCAATGGCCAACAGTGCCAGGAGGGCATAAACCCAGGTTCTTGTGTAGCCGTAGCCTAAACCTAATAAGCCCATAAAGGATCTCCTTTCTGTTTTTCATCGAAACGATGTATTCTTATTCTAACAGTTATGGATGCAGAATGCAAGGTGTTTTGGTCAGACTTTTTTCTTTTTTAGGAAGAAAAAGGGAAGCACCAGCAGCAAAGCAATGCCCGCAGCCAGGAAGATATTTGCATTGGGAACGAAGGATTCTGTACCATCGTTGTTAGGAGTCTTTGCCGCATTTGCCAGTACTCTTTCGCCAATGGCGGGGCCGACCACACCGGGGATCAGCACCTGGCTGAAGATCCGGATGCCCTGGAGGCGTCCTGCTTTGCCCACGGGGGTGTTATCCCGAATGACCGCACCGAATACGGCCATACCTGCCAGATAGCCGCTCATCATCAGCAAAGAGCCGATAAATACGGCAATGGTGGACTTGGTTAAGAACAGGATCACATAGCCTGCCAGCAAAACAAGAACGGCTGTAAGACCGGAGAAAGTGAAGCCCTTTTTATCATACACTCTGCCCCAGAAGGCGGTGACGATGGATGCCAGCACGATGGCAGGCGCCATAATCAGCACATAATCTTTCATTCCCAAGGATACTTCATAGTAGATGATGAGGTAGGGCATAAAGATCTGGATGGAGATATTAAAGAGAATGAAAGCGGCCAAAGCCAGGTAAAGCTTGGGATTGCCCTTTACAGTGCTGGGCCGGAAGCCGTAGAGAATACTGCCGAAATAGGAGTCCTTCACGGGCTTGATTTTAGGCTCCTTGATCAGGAAGAAGCCCAAAATGCCGATGATAGCGCAGAGAATGCCGATGATGGTAAAAATCAGGCTCCAGCTTCCTGCCTGCTCCAAATCGAAGAACATAAATCCGCCAAACACCACTAAAATACTTACAAGGGGCATCATGGCGTTGATACCCTCTGCCGCGCCCCGGTTGGTAGAATCGGTGGAATCGGTGAGCCAGGCGTTGAAGGCGGCATCGTTGGCGGTAGAGCCGAAGAAGGTCATTACGCAATCCAGAATTATGGTCAGGCTCACGCCTACAGCGGCGGCGTTGACGGTCATACCGAAGGTTTTGCTGATGATGTCCTCCCGCAGCAGGACGAAGCTGAAAATGGAGATACCCCAAAGCAGATAGCCCCCGCAGATAAAGAGCTTCCGCTTGCCGATCTTATCGGACAGCGCGCCCATAAAAACGGTGGTCAGGGTGGCGGTCACTGCAGAAGCGGCCACCATGGTGGAGATATCTGCGGCAGAGGCGCGGAACATCTATAGATGAACACATTGAAGTACATATTTTCAACCACCCAGGCAATTTGCCCCATCAGGCTGAAAATGGTGATGCATAGCCAAAAACGGCCTCCCAGTTTGGTTTTCATAGAACCCCTCCTTTTTCTTCCAGTATATACCAAACCCAGCCATTTTGCAAGAAAAATGCCGCCTCCCGGAAGGAAGCGGCACAAAATGCTTATAGGTGGTCGCAGAGGGTTTTCTGCAACTGCTCAAAGGTCACAAAGGTGTAGCCTAAGCTTTTCAGCATCAGGATAATCTGCTCGATGTGGCGGCCGTAGGACTGGACACCGGTGTGCAGATAATACTGGTCGTAGGATTTAAGCCCCTTGATGTGGGGAATTTTTTGACGGGTCAGCTCAAAGGGGTGCAGATAGAACACATAGTAGTTGCTGTGCTCCAGGTGCTGCCGGACAAAGCTTTTGATAAAGGTCCAAGGGGGAAGCCGCAGATAGCCGCCGCCGGAAATGGGGAATTCCATACCGAAGACCTTTTGCTTGGAAATGGAGAACTCAAAGAAGCCCTTATCATGGAAAATGCCGTCGCCGTAGTGGGCAAAGCTGCTCAGATCCAGCTTTACGGTGTGGCGGGCCTTTTCATAGGCAATATTGCTGGAGTCGTAGGTGAAGCCCAGCTCCCGCAGCACATTCAGCCGGTCGTTATCCAGGCTGAAGCAGGGGGCCCGATACCCCTGAACTTCTGTGCCGAACATACGGGAGAGGGTGGCCTTGGCGGAGGCGATTTCCTGGCGGAAAACCTCCAAAGGCATATTCATAGGGGGCGTGTGATGCAGGCCGTGGAGTGCCAGCCGGTGACCTTCGGAGAGGGCTCGCTTCAGCCGGTCTGCCACCTTGGGTGCCAGGTCGCCGATGGTGAAAAGGGTGCTTTTGATGCCATGCTTATCCAAAATCTCCATGTATGCATCAAAGCCGTCCATCACATCCACATCTGCGGCATCGGCGCAGGAGGACAGACAGTCTGTATCGGAAAAGGCTTCCACATCCATGGTGAAAACCGCATACTTTGGTTTGCTCATTTCCTCAGTCCTTAAAGAAATCTACAATGTGCTGATCGTAGGTGTCGGGGTTACTGATCCGCAGGTGGGAGTGGGCGCCTTTTTCAAACCAAACCAGCTTCTTATCCTGGGCCGCGCAGGCCTCAAAGAGCTTTTGGGATTTGGGGGGCAGGGAGAATAGATCCTGCTTGCCAAAGAGGAACAGTACCCGGGCATCCTTTTTGATTCGTTTGATGGCGGAAATGGGCTTCTGCCGGTACACATTGGTGCCGGTGTAGCGGCGGATGTTCAGCATCACAAGGTCCAGAACGGGGAAAAGGGGGCGCTTATCCACGATCATATGCTGCTTGAAGGTCTCCCGGAAGGAAACGAAGCAGCCCTCGGTGACCAGACCCTTTACGCAGTCGGGGCAATCCTTTCGCTCCAGGGCGAAGATGGCAGCGGAAGTACCCACGCAAATGCCGTGGTAGTACACTTCCTTGTTGCCCAGTTCCTGATGGGCAAAGTTGGACCAGGCAATCACATCCCCGGATTCCTGTACACCGATGGTGTTGTAGGTGCCGTCGCTTTTGCCGTGGCAGCGGGTGTCGATCACCAGCACATTGAAGCCGGCTTTTTCGTAGGGGGGTGCGAAGAAATAGGAGTACACAAGGCTTTCGCATCTGCCGGGCAGCACGATCACACAGCGCTCCTTGCCGAAATCATAGTATTCTCCGTAAAGATGCAGGCCGTCGTTTTCAATTTGCACTTCTCGCATACAATCCTTGTGGCTTTCCGCCCAGGCAATGCCCTGGTCCCACATGGCCTGCTGCTCCTCGTTTTCCGGGGCGGAGCAGATATCCCGTCCCCATTTTTCCGGGGTCTCCCGGACAAGGCGGGTGAAGTAAACGTGTTTGGCTATGGGATAGGTGTAAATCAGCATATAAACCAGGCCACCCAGAAGCAGGACGCCCAGCACGATCCCAATGATCAAATATTCCATCTATCTCAGGTCTCCTAATCTTAAGATTGGGGGTATATCTCAGGTATTCTAACATAAAAAATGCCGGAGCGCAAGTTTAATCGAAAATTATCGAAAAATGTTGCAAAAAATGTACTTCTGTGGTATTGTTAATACAATGTTCATAATAGGAGGATTGTAATATGTCAAACTTTGCGATCATCCCCGATACTTCCTGCGACCTAATTAAGCCTTTGCGGGAGCGCTTCGGCATCGATGATTACATTAGCGGCTTGGTGTATTTCCCCGATGGTCACGTGGAAAAGGCTGATCTGGACTGGGAGCGACACAACCCTAAGGAGTTTTATGAATCCCTGGGCAATAAGAAAAATAACTATAAGACCGCCCTGGCACCTGCCGGCGATATTATGGAAATCTATGAAAAGCAGCTGAAAGCGGGCAAGGATATTCTGAGCATCACCCTTTCTTCTGCACTGTCCGGCACATACCAGACCTGCCAGATGGTAGCAAAAATGCTTTTGGAGAAGTATCCGGAGCGGAAGCTGATCATCATCGACTCCATGCGTTATTCTACCGCCCTTTCCATGCTGGTAATCGAGGCGGCCATGAAGCGCAGCGAGGGCTGTACCCTGGAAGAAACCGCCCAGTACATTGAGGAAAATAAGCACAAGGTCCACCAGATCGGCCCCATGGACGACCTGTTCTTCCTTTGCAAGACCGGCCGGATCACCAACTTCAAGGCCTTCTTCGGCACGCTGGTTGGCATCAATCCCATGGCAGACTTCAATCGCCAGGGCCTTGCCCAGGTGGTAGGTAAGTTCAAGGGCAAGAAAGCCGCCCTGAACGCGGTTATCGAGTATATGAAGGCCACCGTGGAAAATCCCTCTGAGCAGATTATGTTCGTGGCGCACTCCAACCGGCCTGCAGTGGCAGAGGTGCTGAAGGATATGATCATCAAGGAATTTGCGCCCAAGGAAGTCATCATCAATGATGTGGGTATGGCTTGCGGCGTTTCCATTGGCCCGGGCCTTTGCGCCGCCTTCTATTGGGGCAAGGAAATCAGTGAAAATATGGAGCAAGAGACGGCTATTATGCAGGCTATTGCAAAGAAATAAACATAATGGAGGATGAAAAAATGCGGGAATTTGTGATTTTTGGAGACTCTACCTGTGATCTGGATAAGAGCCTGCGGGAGGAATACGGCATCGAGTATGTTGCCATGGGTTTCTCCATTGACGACAAGGAATATGTGGCTGACCTGGACTTCAAGGTCTGCAGCGCCAGAGAGCATTACGATTTTATGCGCAACGGCAAGCGGGTCTTTACCACCCAGGCGATGAAGAAGGACTTCCAGGAGGCCTTCCAGGCTGTGGTAGACGGCGGCAAGGATGTGCTCTACATCTCCTGCTCCTCTGCACTGTCTGCTTCCGTTAAGGCAGCTATGCTGGTTGCAGAAGAAATCAATGCAGCAGCCGGGGAAGAAAGAGTATTCTGCGTGGACTCCCTCATCAGCTCCCTGGGTCAGGGCTATTTGCTGATGGAAGCTTCCAGAAAGCGTGCTCAGGGTATGAGCGCAGCAGAAACTGCCAAGTATATTGAATCCATCCGCCTGAAGATGAACCAGTGCGGCACTGTGGCCTCCATGGAATATCTCCGCAGAGCCGGCAGAATCAAGGCTTCCAAGGCCTTCTTCGGCAACCTCTTCGGCGTGAAGCCTATCATCATCTCCGATGTGAAGGGTCAGAACTATGCCTATAAGAAAGTGAAGGGCACTGCCAATGCCCGGGTAGCCATTGCTGAGCATATTGTGGACGCCGCCGACGGTGTTTACGACACCCTGCTGATCTCCCACGCCGACTGCGAGGAAGATGCCAAGCTGCTGCGGGATGAAATTCTGAGCAGAGCCCCCTTCCAGAAGGTGATCTTCGGTTATATCGGACCCATCGTGGGCGCCAGCGTAGGCCCCGGCACAATCATCGCCTTTACCTTTGGCAAAGAAGTTACTATTGAGGGGAATGAATAATCCATGCATCAGCGGATAGACGGTGTTGCACTACATAGCATTTTTGCTGCAGGCTATGCCAACCTGAAAAAGAATATGGCTGTCATTAACGACCTGAATGTGTTTCCTGTTCCCGATGGGGATACGGGCACCAATATGGTCCACACCTTTGGGGGCGCTCTCAGCGCAACTGCCCCCCAGGAACACGCAGGCAGCTATATGCAGGGCCTGGCTCACGCCACCCTTTTGAATGCAAGAGGCAACTCCGGCGTTATTTTTTCACAGTTTTTCTATGGTCTTTCCGTAGGCCTGAAGGAAAAGGCTGACATCGCCTTTGCCGACCTGGCCCAGGCCTTCCGCAACGCCAAGGAAGAGTCCTATAAGGCCATTATCACCCCCACAGAGGGTACCATCCTGACCCTGATCCGGGAAGGCTGGGAGTTTTTGGAGCAGAAGGGCGGCGACTACCAGGATTTTGAAACCGGTATGGCTGCGCTGATCGACAAAATGAAGGATACCCTGGCCAGAACCCCGGATATGCTGCCGGTTCTGAAGCAGGCCAAGGTGGTGGATAGCGGCGGCGCAGGTCTTCTGTGCTTCTTTGAGGGCATGTATGCCTGCATTTGCGGCGAAGAGGTGGAGGAGCTTCACTTTGAAGAGCTGCAGTCTGCATCTGCCCCTGTCCAGGGCAATTTCGGCCCGGACAGCGTGATGGAATACGGCTACTGCACCGAGTTTATTCTCCAGCTGATGCACGCCAAGACCGATATCGGGGCTTTTTCCAAGGAAGCCTTTATCCAGCCTCTCACCGGCATGGGCGATTCTTTGGTGGTGGCGGTCAGCGGCTCTATTGTAAAGACCCATATCCACACCTTCGCCCCGGAAAAGGTTTTGGAATATGCCAGAACCTATGGCGAACTGGTGACTATCAAGATTGAAAATATGTCCGTGCAGCACAGCGAGATCAGCGTGCAGCAGGAAGCGCCCAAGGAGCACGTGAAGTACTGCGTGGTGACAGTGGCCCAGGGCCAGGGCATTGAGGATTACTTCTATGAAATCGGCGCCACCGTGGTGGTAAACGGCGGACAGACCAGCAACCCCTCCGTGGATGCGTTCCTGGAAGCCTTTGAGAAGTTCGATGCAGAAAATATCATCGTCCTGCCCAATAACTCCAACATCATCCTTACTGCCAACCAGGCAGCCAATATGTATGACAAGAGCAAGGTCTATGTGGTCCCCACCAAGACCATTGTGGAGGGCTACAGCGCCCTTTCCATGATGGATCTTTGGGCAGAGACCCCGGAAGAACTGATCGAGCAAATGACTTCCGGACTGGAAACGGTGATTTCTGCTTCCGTGACCACCGCCACCCGGGATGTGCATATGCACGGGGTGGATGTGGTGAAGGATCGCTACATCGGCATCAAGAATAAGGAAATCCGGGTCTGCAAGGAAGATCGGCTGGAAACTGCCAAGCAGCTGGTCAGCTCCATTGTGGAGGAAGAAGGCAGCGAAGTGATCATCGTGTTCTGCGGCAAGGAAGTGCCGCAAGAGGAAGCGGATGCCTTCAAGACCTTCCTGGAAGAAACCTATCCCCTGGCTGACATCGGCTTTATTGATGGCCGGCAGGATGTGTACGACTACATTATTTCACTGGAATAAGGCGTTATGAGAAAAATTGTTATTGATATTTATGGCGCAGACGGCGGCCCGGAAGTATGCCTGGATGGGGTAGCCCTTTCCATTCGGGAGGAGAAGATCTTCCCCATTTTGGTGGGTGAGAGTGACCTGATTCGATCTTCCATGGAGAAAAACGGCATCCCTGCAGATGCCTATGAGATCATCCATACCACCGATTATATTACCAATGACGAGCCTGCCACCGTGATCTTCGGCGGCCGGGATAACAGCTCCGTTGCCCTGGCTTATAAGCGGCTGAAGGAGGATGATTCCTGCGATGCCATGATCTCCGCAGGCAACACCGGCGCTTTGCTGGTTGGCTCTATTTGCAGACTGGGTCTGCTGAATTCCGTCAAGTTCCCCGCTCTTTGCAGCGCCTTGCCCTGCGGCAGGGAGAATCTGCTGATTTTGGTGGACTGCGGCGCCATTATCGATTGCACTGAAAAGGATTTGGTCCGCCTTGCCAAAATGGGTGATGTATTTGCCCGTTGCTACTGCCGGATCCAGCGTCCCAGGGTGGGCCTGATGTCCGTTGGCAGAGAGCCTGCCAAGGGCAGCGCCCTGACCCTGAAGGCCTTTGAGCAGATCAGTCAGCTGGATATGAACTTCATCGGCAACCTGGAAGGCAGCGATATGGTTTCCGGCTATGCAGATGTGGTGGTCACCGATGGCTTCTCCGGCAACATTCTTTTGAAGAATACGGAAGCCTCCGGCTGGCGTGCTATGGAGATTTTGGAGCAGTTTGCCGGAGAAAATCCGGAGCTGGTTGCCAAAATCAAAGAAGAAATGGTGAAGACCTTCGACTTTAACAGACGGGGTGCAGCCACCTTCTTAGGCACCAAGAAAACCGTGGTGAAGATGCATGGCTGCGCCACCAAAGAGACAGTGCTGGCTTCTGTGCAGCAGATCAACCGGTTGCTGGATGCCGACTTTATCCAGCATCTTTCCCAGGCCCTTTAACAAAATAAAAAGAAAAGACAAACGGCTTGTTTGTCTTTTCTTCTTTGCAGGCATTTAGTCTTCTTTTGTCAGGCTTGCCATGAACAGCAGCTGGTGCATAAAGAACCGCAGGGGCAGGCACACAAAAAATACTATATTGAAAATCAGAATCAGGGGTAAAGTGGGCCATACATATTGCATCAGCATGCACATTAAGGTGTAGACGAAATAGGTGATGATTGTATAGCCAACGCTGGTCAGGTACTCTCTTTGAGGGAGCTTTCGCAGAAACACGTATTTATTGAGAAGGGTGGTCTGCAGCAGGGTAACTGCGCCCACAAAGGGAAGCACCGAACCTACGAACTTGTTGTGGAACACAATGCCAAAGACCAGCACCAGGATCTGCGCTGTAACAAAGCCCAGGAATGTGCCTTTTGCCAGGGCAAACAGACTTCTGTAGATCCGGAAGGTATCCAGAACCGGGTTGAAGTGGGAAGATGCGTTGTTTCCTATGTAAATGGCGTCGATGGGCATGGTGGTAACCTTGATGCCCATTTTGGCGGCATAGTACAGCACATTCATTTCGTAGTCATATTTATCCCGTTCCACATTGATCATCCAATCCAGGTTGGAAATGTGGAAGCCACGAAGGCCGGACTGGTTATCGGATAAGTAACGGTTGGTCAGCAGGGCATAAACGATTCTGGAAAGGTCGTTGCCAAAGCGGGAGCGAAGGGGGATTTTTCCCTTCCGCTGGCGGACAGTGAGCACGAATTTTTCGCCCTTGTCCAAAAGCTTCTTTACCCGCATCACATCGGCCGCTCTGTGCTGGCCGTCTGCATCGCAGGTGATAAAAGCGGTGCATTCCGGAATGGAATCCCGTATATAGGCCATACCGGTTTTTAATGCGGCGCCTTTACCGCGGTTGGTTTCGTGGGTGACTACATCGGCCTTGGCGCTGACGGTAGCGAAAATCTCATCGCAGGCCGTTCCGCTGCCGTCGTTGACTACCACGATCCGAAATCCCAAATCGGAAAGCTCGTCAACAACGTTCACCAGCTCCTTATCCGGCTCATAGGCCGGAATCAGTACGACATCCATAATGGTTCCCCTCTCTATCTCTTGGTATCTCTCTATTTTTCTATTTTTTCTATAAATGCACTGATTTCCCGGATCAGTTCATCGTTTGCAGTTTTATCGGCATCGTATAATAGGTCCGTATGTCCCGCATTATCAGGGGAGGACCGGAGCAGGAAGGTCACATTTTCCGATTGGATGGTGTCCTTATAGGAGTAGATGGAGTGCTTATCCGCAGGCGCTAAGGTGTCCTGCTCTCCCTGGATCACCAGCACCGGCGTATCCGTTTCGGAAAGAATTTCATGCACATCCAAATCCACAATCTCGCTGCCGAACAGCATGGTTTGGTACAGCCACAAAGGGCCGTAATTGACGTAGGCCAGCTTGCCTACATAGGTTTCCGATGCCCCCATAATGCCTTCCATGGCGCTGTTGATACCACTGACGGAAATGACGGCATCGATGCTGTAATCATAAGCCAGGGCGCAGCAGGCGGCGTATCCGCCCCGACTGTGACCCAGCAAAATGAGCTTTTGGAACCCCAATCGGTCCTTTTCTTCCAGGTAGTCCAGGGCGGCCCTCAGGTCCAGCAATTCCTGGGGAAAGCCAACGGCAGACGCGCCTTCCGAGGCGCAGTAGCCCGTGGCATCAAAGGTAAATACAGACCAGCCGCAGGCCAGCAGCTCTTTGATTTGCCAAAGATACTCGTCGGCGCAGGCATTGTGGCCTGCCGCCAGGAGGATCAGGCTGTCCTTTGGGGTTTCGGCGCTGCTGCGGTATAAGTAGCCGGAAAGGGTGTTTTCTCCGGAGAGGAAGGGCAGGCTCTGCCGTCCCTGCACCGTAGAGGCCAGTTCTTCCGGATAGGCGGTCGTACCGCAGTCATAGCGGGAAAACAGACTGTCGTAAATCATTTTCGTGGCTACAAGGTTTAAAAGTAATAAAACAAGGATACTAACAAGAATGATAATCAAGACCCTTTTCAGTTTCAGGTTTTTTCTTACCATTAGTATCACCAGCTTTTTCAGTTTCTAATCAAAGGAGAATCACAAATGCGTTTTGTACCGGAGTATACCCTCCGTCTTTTGGACGAGGAAAATTATGAGCAGGAAATGGCTCGGGTGTGCGAAGTTCTGGAAAGCATCAAGGTTTCCGGAACCTTTGCCGCATTCGACCAAACGGAAATCTATTATGAGTATTTTCTGGCGGAAAACCCCAGGGCCAATATCGTCATCGTTCACGGCCTCAGTGAATTCACCAGGAAGTTCTATGAGAGCGCCTGGTACTTTTTGCACCAGGGATATAACGTATTTGTGTTTGATCAGCGGTGCCACGGCTTGTCCGGCCGGCTTACGGACCAGGTAACATTGATGCACGTGGATCGCTTTGAGGATTATGCCAAGGATCTGCACCAGTTTATTGAAGAAGTGGTGCTGCCTGCGGAAAAGCTGCCTATCTATCTCCACTCCCATTCCATGGGCGGCGCAGTCAGCGCGCTGTATATGGCAGAGCATCCGGAGGTGGTGGAAAAGGCGGTGTTTTCTGCCCCCATGTTCGATCCTACAGTAAAGGTGGTGCCTTACTGGCTGGCTCTGACCACTGTTGTTTTAGGCAAGATCTTCCGGGGGCCCAAAAAGCGGTTCTTCTTCACTCGGGATTTCAATCCCCAGGTGCGCTATTCCCCTGCCAGCGGCAGCAGTGAAGCCCGGTTCCGCTATAATCTGAGACTGCGGCTGGAAAACGAAAACTATCAGTCCACCCCTATGACCTATGGCTGGACCTACTATTCTTTGGTGATCCACAGAACCATGCTGAAAAAGAAGTTTATTGCCAAGTTGCAGGCGCCTATTCTGCTGCTCAGCGCGGAGAATGATGCTACCGTGCAGAATTACGCCCACAAGGAATTTGCGGAAAAGTGCAAAAACTGCTGTTATGTAGAGATCCCCGATGAGAATCACTCCTTGCTTTCCGGCAAGAACGAACATTTGGAGCCTATTTATCGGAAGATCTTTGCGTTCCTTGGGTAGAATTTTCCGCTGATTGCCGCTTTGCCTCTGCAAAGGCGGTTCTCAGCAGGGCGCCCAGCACCCGGTAGAGCCGGATGACCAAAACGGTTTCAAAGGCGAATTCGCTGTTGTTGCTGTGAAAATCGCAGGAGATTTGGATGTCCTCTCCTTTGGGGCGGATCTTAATATTGGACCGCAAATAGCCCAGCAGGGGGTAGACCACCGCGCTGCACTGGCCGTACTTGATGGCCGCATCTGCCGCGTTGGTGCCAGCGCAGACGATTTTCAGCCGGAAAATCTTGGCTTTACTGCCTTTCAATAGCCCCAGCAGCTCTTTCAGAAGATCCACCACCAGGGTGAATTCCTCCCGGAGGGTCTTTAGCAGCTGATTTTCCCGGAGACTTTTCCGGATAGCCCCCTTTTCCAGCCGGGCAATGCCGGAGGCGGATTTCAGGGCTTTGATAATGGGGTCGTTGGGGTTAGGATTTTCCCCGTAGGTTTTGTGCAAAAATTTATAACGCAAATATAAACTGTCTTCTTCGTCGCTTCGGATGATGATATAGACGGGAAGAAGCAAAATGACGGTGATCACACACGCCAAAAAAAGAAGGATACCTAAGAAGATCCACATACTTATCACCACCACCAGTTTGTGCCAAATCGGGCAGAATATAAGGGAGATTTTTTATGGATTGGATGTTTTGCAAATTAGGGGATTTGCCGGAAGAAGAGTACCTTGCCATCTATGAGGGCTTATCTCCCTCCCGGAAGGCCCATATCGACCGAAAGCGGCGGGAGGAGGACAAAAAGCGCTCCCTTTTGGCAGCGAAATTGGTTGCCAGCCTGCTGGAAAAAAGAGGCATTTCCGGTGTGAGCCTGGAAGTGGCGCCGGATGGAAAGCCCTATTTGGAAGGATCCGGTCTGTTCGTCAGCATCACCCATTCCGATCAGTTGGTGGCATGCGCCCTTTCTGAAGAACCGGTGGGCATCGACGCAGAGCGGATTCGTCCCTTGCGGGTGGGCCTGGTGCGTTACGCCTGCCTGCCGGAAGAGTGGCAGTACATCAGCCAGGGAGAGATCTTCGATGTATTCCTGGAAGAGGAGAATGCCATGCGCCGCTTTTTTGAAGTGTGGACTGCCAAAGAGGCCTTCTACAAAAAGAACGGGGAAGGGAATATGCTGGGGGTGAACACCCTGTTTTTGGAAAAGGCCCAATTCCAGGAAGAAGATTACTTCATAACCATATTGTAAAATAAAACCCAACTTGTTGGGTTTTATTTTTTTAGCTTACTGCGGATCGTTGCCCGCACATTGTCCAAAAAAGAGGACTTGGATTGCCGGAAGGCGCACTCATTGACAAAATGCTCGCAGTTGTTGTGCAGAATGTCATAGCCGCCGGCGCCCAACCTTGCCCGGGCATTTGCTACGATCTCCTCCCGGGAACACATACTTCCCAGTTCCTGCCGGGTGGGCTGGGCAGTTTCTACCTCTCCGCCATTGAGAAAGGTAGAAATATCGGAAGCAAGGACTTTGATCTCTTCGCTTTTTCGGCCCGGATCCGTGGGCAGGCCAAATTGGATCACCTCGTCCTCACTGACGAAAATGCCGTAATGATAATAAAAGCGCACTTTTGTCCGGATGATCTGCCCCGCTGTGGTGGGCGCTTCAGAAACCCAGTTCAATTAAGATACCTTCTTTTCAATCACGTTTACCACATCCTGCACAGTCAGGATACCGGCAAAGTCCTCGTTGACAAACTTGATTTCAAACGCTTCCTCAATGGCCAGGGCCATATACAGAATACCGATGGAATTGATGCCCAGATCCTCCCGCAGATCGGCCTCCGGGGTGATGGCGTTGGCGTCGATTTCGCCGTCAAATACGGCCTGGCAAACGGAAATCAGCTTTTCGTATGTATTCATAATCTACCTGCTTTTTATTTATAGATTGTTGGCGTTTTTGCAACGGTTCATTTCCGCAGCCAGGGCTTCGGAAATCTTCTTGATATGCAGAACGGAAGGGGCTTTTCCATTGGAAAAAGCCTTGGGATCAATGGGGTTTCCAATGATCACTTCCCGCTTTTTGTACCATTTTTTCCGGGGCATAATGTGAATGGGAATGATGGGAACATTGGCCCGGATCGCCATCAGTACAGCGCCGGATTTAATGGTTTCCACATCGTCGCTCTGGGTGATCTTTCCCTGGGGGAACACGGAAAGAAGGTAGCCCTGCTTCAGCTTTTTCACGCAGGTGCTGATGGCCTCAATGTCGGCTCCGGCCCGGTCGATCTTGATTGCGCCCACACCTCGCAGAAGAAAGGCAATGCATTTG
>RHMF01001168.1_pt1 | contig 21263 bp, 19 predicted proteins | sample 5365151 | NCBI WGS metagenome assembly RHMF01 (sample SAMN10266501, study PRJNA497801) | feces metagenome | isolation source: feces | host: Bos taurus | place: China: Prairie of Fairy Mountain | collected 2017-08-14 | reverse complement strand
ACTGTGGTACAATACTTTGATTAATCATAAAATGGAGTGGTATGCTCTGTTTTAAGAGGTGACGCAGATTATGAAAATCGTCGTTTTGGCCGGCGGCCTTTCGCCGGAACGCAACGTTTCCCTGTCCACCGGAACTATGGTGACCGAGGCACTGCGGGGGTTGGGCCATCATGTGGCTCTGGTCGATATGTTCTTCGGATTGGAAGGGCAGAACACTCCGCTGGCCGATTATTTTGACGCACCCATTTCGGAAGAATTCAAGAAAATCAGTTCTGCTGCTCCCGATCTGGAGCAGGTGCGCGCCAGCCGTAAGGACAAGAGTGCCGGTCTGTTCGGCCCCAAGGTACTGGAGCTGTGCGGCATGGCTGATATTGTGTTTCTGGCCCTCCACGGCACCTGCGGTGAGGACGGCCGTGTGCAGGCCGCGTTTGACCTGCTGGGCATTCCCTATACCGGAGCCGGCTATCTGAGTTCTGCGCTGGCCATGGATAAGGACCTGACCAAACGTCTGGTTGCCCACGCGGTGAATACTCCTGCGTGGAAAACCGTGGAATATACCTCGGATGATATCGATGCTTTGGTTGCGCAGGCGCAACTGCCTCTGGTGGTCAAACCGGTGGCCAGCGGCTCTTCCATCGGCGTTTCCATCGCCCACACCGAAGAGGAACTGCGCGCAGCCCTGACCGAGGGCTTGGCGGTGGGTGGTCGCACCGTGCTGGAGCAGTATATCCGTGGCCGTGAGATCGGCGTGGGTCTTCTGGGTGACCGGGCGCTGCCTTCCATTGAGATCATTCCCAAGGAAGGCTTTTACGATTACGCCAACAAGTATCAGCCCGGTGCAGCCATTGAGGTCTGTCCGTCGGAGATTTCCGCCGAAGCGGAGGAAAAGCTGCGTGCCGCAGCTCTTGCGGCATACCGCACGCTGGGTCTCAGCGTATATTCCCGTGCCGACTTCATTTTGGATGAACAGGGCGAAGTCTGGTTTTTGGAGATCAACACGCTGCCCGGCATGACCCCAACCAGTCTGCTGCCGCAGGAGGCAGCCGCTGCGGGCATTGATTATTCGCAGCTTTGTCAGTGTATTCTGGATGCCTCGCTGGAGGCCAGAAAACAGGGGAGGTAACCTGATGGAACCCATTACCTTACAGGAAATTTTGGAGGCCGTAGACGGTAAACTGTGCGGCGATGTGACCGACCTTTCTCTGACCGTGGAGAAGGTGGATACCGACAGCCGTGTCATTCACGCCGGGTCGCTGTTCCTTCCTCTGGAAGGGGACCGCTTTGACGGCCATGCCTTTATCAATAATGCGCTGGAGTCCGGCGCCGCGGGCTGTCTGTTTGCCCGTGAACGCACGAGTTATCTGCCTGGAAAGTTTTACATCAAAGTGGGCAGCACCCAGCGTGCGCTGCGTGATTTGGCCCGTTGGTACAAATCCCGTTTTGCCATTCCCTTCATCGGCGTGACCGGCAGTGTGGGTAAGACCACCACCAAGGATATGATCGCCGCCGTGCTGGGTGAGCACTACAAAGTGCTCAAGACCGAGGGCAATTTTAACAATATGATCGGTCTGCCCCTGTCCGTTCTGCGCCTGAATCATTCCTATGAGATCTGCGTGCTGGAGATGGGCATGGACGATGTGGGACAGATTGATTATCTGTCCGGCATTGTAGAACCCGATGTGGCGGTGATTACCAACATCGGTGATGCTCATATCGAAAATCTGGGCAGCCGTGAGAATACGCTGAAGGCCAAGAGCGAGATTTTCAACCACCTGAAGCAGGACGGTCTGGCTGTTCTGAATGGAGACGATGCACTGCTGACCACTTTGCGCGGTCAGCTTACTCAGCGCACCGTCTGGTGTGGCCGCGGCGAGGGCTGTGACTACCGTGCCAGCGATATTGTCAGCGACGGTGAAACCTATATTCGCTGCAACGTGGATACCCCCAACCATCATTGCAATGTGGAGATTCCTGCTCTGGGCGACCACATGGTTTACCCTGCCATGATGGCAGGTGCCGTGGGTGAGTATTTCGGTCTGACCCGGGAGGAGATCGAGCGCGGTATTCTCCATTTTGCGCCCACCAAAATGCGCATGAATATCCTGCGCCGGGATGATGGAATTACCATTCTGAACGACACCTACAATGCTAACCCGCAGTCCATGCGTGCCGCCATCGAAGTGCTGGCTACCGGAAAGGCCAAGACCAAGATTGCGGTGTTGGGCGATATGCTGGAGCTGGGTCCCCTGGCTCCCATGCTCCATGCCGGCATCGGTGAGCTGGTGGCACGAAGCGGAATTCAGTGCCTGGTGTGTGCCGGTGAACTGTGTCCAAAAACATTGCCGATGCGGCCGAAGCCCACGGCATGAGCGAAGTCTACTGGCGACCCAATAAAAAAGAGGCCCTGACCGTTCTGGAGCAGATCGTCAAGCCGAACTGCACCGTGTTGGTCAAAGCCTCCCGCAGTATGGAATTTGAAGAGTTTGTGGAATTCCTGAAGGGAATTACCCGCGAATTATCCGAATAACTTTTTGAGATTTTCGGCAAAGGGCGGGTAAATGACGCCCTTTTCGGTGATGATGCCGGTCAGCAATTCGTGGGGCGTCACATCGAAGGCGGGGTTGTACACCGGCACATCGGCCGGTGCGGTCTGCACGCCATACATGGTACGCACTTCCTCGGCGGCGCGCTCCTCAATGGGGATGCCGGAACCGTCGGCCAGACTCAGGTCGATGGTGGAGGAGGGCAGCACCGTGTAGAAGGGGACCCCGTGATACTTTGCGTTGACGGCCACCGAATAGGTGCCGATCTTGTTGGCGAAGTCTCCGTTGGCGGCCATGCGGTCGCAGCCCAGGAGAACGATGTCGATTTTGCCCTGCTGCATCAGGAAGGCTGCCATATTGTCGGCAATCAGGGTAGCGGGGATCTCATCCTCCACCAGCTCAAAGGCGGTTAGACGGGCGCCCTGCAGAAGAGGGCGCGTTTCGTCGGCGTAGACCATATCCACCTTGCCCTGCTCATGGGCGGCACGGATGACACCCAACGCGGTGCCGTAGCCGCCGGTAGCCAGCGCTCCGGCGTTGCAGTGGGTCAGAATACAGGCGTGCTCGGGTACCACCCGGGCGCCGTAAGAACCGATGGCATGGTTCATGGCGATGTCTTCGGCGTGGATGGTTTTGGCCTCTTCGATCAGCATGGCGGCATCGCCGCCGCATTGCGCAGCCTTGCGTTCCATGCGGTCCAGCGCCCAGAACAGATTGACTGCCGTGGGACGGCTGGCAGCCAGAACGGCCTTGGCCTCGGTCAAGTTGGCACCCTCCAGCGCGGCCAGACAGTAGGCGTACGCAGCCGATACGCCAATGGCGGGGGCTCCGCGTACCACCATGGTTCGGATGGCGAGAGCAACCTGTCGGTAATCGGTGTAAGTTAGCCAGACCTGTTCCACGGGAAGCTTGGTCTGGTCAAGTAGGGCAAGGGAATTTCCTTGCCATTGAATCGCATCCATAAGCACACTCCTTTTGTGTGTTTTTCGATTTATTTTAGCATAAGCAGAAACAGGTGACAAGGACATGATCGAGATTTCTGTTTCCGGCCTGAGTAAGGAGTTCGAGGTCGGCAAAAAAATATTGGACGGACTGACTTTTCAGGTGGACTCGGGTGAACGTGTGGGTCTGTTGGGCAAGAACGGTGCCGGTAAAACCACCCTGTTCAAGATTCTGACCGGAGAGTTGGATTGGGATGACGGCGAGGTTGTTCTTGCACCGGGCCGTCGTATCGGTCTGATTTCCCAGATTCCCGTGTATCCTGAGGGCTACACGGTGGAAATGGTGCTGAATACCGCTTTTGAACGGCTGACTGCCATTGAGCAGGAGATGCAGAAACTGGCCAATCGCATGGCGGAGGGGGATAGCGATCCCGCTATTCTGCGTCGCTATGACGCGCTGACGGTTTCCTTTGAGGCAGGTGGCGGCTACGATACTGCCACCGCACTGAACAAGGTCTGCAACGGTCTGGGCATTCCGCAGGAGATGCGCGAGCAGCAGTTCGATGATCTGTCGGGCGGAGAACGCACCCGTGTCAATCTGGCCCGTCTGATTCTGGAGGATACCGATGTTCTTCTGTTGGACGAGCCCACAAACCATCTGGATCTTCATGCCACCGAATGGCTGGAGGAATATCTGGACAGGTTTAAAGGTACCGTTTTGGCCATCTCCCACGACCGCTGGTTTCTGGACCGGGTGGTGGACCGCATTGTGGAGCTGGAAAACGGCAAGGCAGAGTTCTATGCGGGAAACTACAGTTTCTTCGTACTGGAAAAAGAGCGCCGCTACGAAGAGCGCCTGAAACAATACGAAAAGGAACAGGCCAAGATCGCCCAGTTGGAAAAGGCAGCCGAGCAGCTGCGTATCTGGGCATATTCCGGCATGGACAAGACCTTCCGCCGCGCCAAGTCCATGGAAAAGCGTATTGACCGCATGCGTACCACCGACAAGCCCACCAAGGACAGGGTTATGACGGTTGGATTTGGTGAAAAGGATTTCCACGGCGACGAAGTGTTTACCGTGAAGAATCTGGCCAAGGGTTTTGACGGACGCACTCTCTTTTCCGATGTCAATCTGGAAGTGATCGGCGGCGAGCGCATTGCGCTGCTGGGTGACAACGGAACAGGAAAGTCCACCTTTTTGAAAATTCTGTTGGGGGAAGAGATTGCCGATGCCGGCAAGATTCGCTTTGGCCCCACCGTTAAAGTAGGTTATCTCCCTCAAATCGTTCAATTCGATCACCCCGAGCGCAATCTGGTGGATACCATGCTGTACGAGACCAACTGTACTCCGCAGGAAGCCCGCGATCGGCTGGCCTCCTTTATGTTCCGGGGTGAGGATGTGTTCAAGCAGGTGTCCGCCCTTTCCGGCGGCGAGCGCAGCCGTCTGCGTCTGTGCATTCTGATGGGGCAGAAGATCAATCTTCTGGTGCTGGACGAGCCCACCAACCACTTGGACATCGCATCCCGCGAATGGATCGAATCGGCGGTGGAAGGCTACGAGGGTGTGCTGCTCTTTGTCTCCCACGACCGTTATTTTATTGACCGGTTTGCCAATCGCGTCTGGATGCTGGAGAATCAGCAGATCACCGACTTCAAGGGTGATTACGAAGCATTCAAGGCCCGGCAGGAGCGCCTTGCCGCCCTGCAGCAGCAGGCCAAACAGCCGGAACCCAAGGAAGAGAAAAAAGAGAAGCCTAAGCGCTCCGGCGGCACCAAAATGCTGGAAAAACAGGTGGCCGCGGCCGAGCGTGAGGTGGAAAAGGCCGAGATCCGCATGGATGAACTGACGCAGGAGATCGAGGAAAATTCGGCCGACTATCTGAAACTGCAGGAGCTGTGTGAGCAGCGCAATGCACTGGAAGAAGAACTGGCCCATCTGTACGCGGTGTGGGAAAATCTGGCCGCAGAATTGGAGGAGGCCCGCGCTTGAAATCCTATAAGGGCAGAACTTGGTTGAAATCCAAATGGATCATGGCGCTCTGTGCCCTGATCCTTGCCGGTGTGCTTGTGTTTGGTGCCCTTCTGGGCACCGTACTGCACGGCAGCCATGACCATGTGGAGGGGCAGCCGAATATCATGGTGATTCTCGGCTGTCAGGTCAAGCCCTGGGGACCGTCCATCCTGCTTCAGGATCGGATCAATAAGGCGGCGGATTATCTGCAGGAGCATCCCGATGTGATCGTGGTTGCCTCCGGCGGACAGGGTCCTGATGAGTATATTTCCGAAGCGCAGGCCATCCGGGATGGGCTGGTGAAGCAGGGGATCGAGAGCAGCCGTATTCTGCTGGAAGATCAGTCCTACAACACCATTCAGAACCTGCGCAATTCCATGGAAGTGCTGAAGAAAAACGGATATAGCACGCAGGAAGATATGATCGTGGTATCCAACGGATTCCATCTGACCCGCGTGCGGATGCTGTGGACACGTATTCACGGAGATGACAATAATCTGTCCACCTTGGCGGCTCCGTCCAGTCATGTGCCGTCCCGCTACAAAATGTATGTCCGTGAACCCATTGCGCTGGTGAAGTCATTTATTCTAGACCGTTGACCGAGGTTTACTATGCTGGATAAGCTGAAAGAGGTAGAACATAAATATGATGTCCTTCAGGCTCGCCTGAATGCCCCCGAGACTTACGGAGACCCTGCTCTGGTGGCCCGTCTGAACCGGGAGGAAAAGGAACTGGCCCCGCTGGTGGAGACCTATCGCGCATGGAAAAAGCGCAAAGAGGATCTGGTCGGGGCGGAGGAGTTGTTGGGTGATCCCGAACTGGGAGAGATGGCCAAGGAAGAGTTTGCGCAGGCCAAGGCCGATTTGCCCGAACTGGAGGAGAAACTGAAAATTCTGCTGCTGCCTTCCGATCCCAATGATTCCAAGAATGTCATTGTGGAGATCCGTGCCGGTGTGGGCGGTGAGGAGTCGGCCCTGTTTGGTCACTCCCTGCACAGAATGTATTCCATGTACGCCGATGCCAAGGGCTGGAAGGTGGAAGTGGTCAGTCTGAACGAAACCGAACTGGGCGGTGTCAAGGACCTGTCCATGATTATCGAGGGGGATGGAGCATATTCCCGGCTGAAGTTCGAGTCGGGTGTCCACCGCGTACAGCGGGTGCCCGAAACCGAGTCGGGCGGACGCATCCACACCTCCACGGCCACCGTGGCCGTTCTGCCCGAGGCCGATGAGGTGGATTTTGAACTGAATCCCGCCGACATTGAAATGCAGGTGTTCCGCTCCTCCGGTGCAGGCGGTCAGCACGTCAACAAGACATCCTCTGCCGTGCGCTTGATCCACAAACCCACCGGTACCGTGGTGGAATGCCAGCAGGAGCGCAGCCAGTTCCAGAATCGCGACAAGGCCATGGCCATTCTGCGCGCCCGACTGTACGAAGAGAAGGTGCGCGAGCAGGAAGAAGCCATTGCCGGTGAGCGCCGCAGTCAGGTGGGTTCCGGCATGCGCAACGAGCGTATTCGTACCTATAATTTTCCCCAGGGGCGCATCACCGATCACCGCATCGGTCTGACCCTGTACAAGATCGACGCCTTCATGGATGGCGATCTGGATGAAATGATTGACGCCCTGGTCACGGCTGATCAGGCAGAGCGTCTGAAAGCGAGCGAAGCATGATTACACAGCGGCTGACACAACTGGATATTGACCGGGCGGCCGCCATTCTGAAGAAGGGCGGTCTGGTGGGTATACCCACAGAGACGGTATACGGTCTGGGTGCCAACGGATTGAATCCGGATGCGGTGGCTGATATTTTCAAAGCCAAGGGCCGTCCGCAGGACAATCCGCTGATTCTGCACATTCCTTCCGCGTCTTGGCTGGAGCGGTACTGTCAGGACATTCCGGAAGCTGCCTACCAATTAGCAGAGCGCTTTTGGCCCGGACCGCTGACCATGATTCTGAAGCGGAAGAACAATGTGCCCGATGTGGTCACTGCCGGATTGGATACTGTGGGAATGCGCTGTCCCGACCATGCCGTGTGCCGCGCCATCCTTGCGGCGGCCGACGTGCCGGTAGCCGCACCCTCAGGCAATACCTCCGGCCGTCCCAGCCCCACGGCAGCCGAGCATATGCTGGATGATATGGACGGCAAAATTGATGCCATTGTGGATGGCGGTCCCTGCTGCGTGGGCGTGGAGTCCACCATCATCGATCTGACCTGCACGCCGCCCCGCCTGCTGCGCCCCGGCGGCATTACGCTGGAGCAGCTGGAGTCGGTTCTGGGACAGGTGGAAGTGGATGATGCCGTACGCCGTAAGATGGGCGAGGGGGAAAAACCCCGGGCACCCGGCATGAAGTATCGGCACTATGCGCCCAAGGCCCCGGTTACTGTAATCAAGGGAAATCCGGAGCAGACAGCCCGCTACATCGCTGCTCATGCGGCCCAGGGAGACGGAGTCATCTGCTTTGATGAGTATGCCCACCTGTTCCCTGATCAGGTGGTGACCCGGCTCGGTAAGTCGGATGACCCGGCCGATCAGGCCCGCCATGTGTTTGATGATCTGCGTTTTTATGACGATACCGATGTGACTGCCATCTGGTCCCAGTGCCCCGACGAGACCGGCGTGGGTCTGGCAGTGGCCAACCGTCTGAACAAGGCGGCAGGGTTCCACATTATCGATTTGAATGCCATGAAAGTCATCGGAATAACCGGACCCACCGGAGCGGGTAAGACCACGGCGCTCAACGCACTGGACGATCTGGGCGGCCGAATCGTGGACTGCGACGCGGTCTATCACGACCTGCTGATCCACAGCGACCCCATGCGCGCTGAACTGCGCCGGCGGTACGGAGACGATGTGTTCGGTGCGGACGGCATGCTCAACCGTAAGGCGCTGGGAGCCATCGTGTTTGAGGATGAACAGGCGCTGGCCGATCTGAATGAGATCACCCACAAGTATGTGGGCTATGCGGTGGATGAGATCATCTCCACTGCCCGACAGGACGCTGTTCCTGCCGTAGCCATTGATGCCATTGCTCTGATCGAAAGCGGCATTTCCGACCGCTGCACCTGCACGGTGGCGATTACCGCCCCGGATGAGGTGCGTGTTCAGCGCATTATGAAGCGGGAGGGCATCTCGGAGGAATATGCCCGTCTTCGCATCAGCGCCCAGAAAAAAGAGGAATGGTTCCGGGAACACTGCGATTACGTATTGGTCAACGACTGTGCCAGTGCCGAGGAATTTGAGGCAAAGGCCCGTGTGTTGTTGGAAGAAATTTTAAATCCATAACAGGAGGAAAATGATATGAGCGAGAAAGAAAAGACCATCGGTGAGCTGCGCCGCGAGGCTCTGTGCTACAAGCAGAAGAACGGCTGGGACCGTCTGGCCGAAGGGGAAGAGGCCGCACTGGAGGCCTATTGCGAGGACTACAAGAAGTATCTGGACGAAGGCAAGACCGAGCGCGAGTGCGTGGACTATACCGTCCGTCTGGCTGAGGCCAACGGCTACAAAGTCTTTGAGCGCGGTATGGAACTGAAGCCCGGCGACAAGATTTACCGCGTCAACCGCGGTAAGGCCATCACGCTGGCTGTTATCGGCAGCGAAAGTCTGGCCAACGGCGTCAACATCGGTGCCGCCCACATCGATTCTCCCCGTCTGGATCTGAAACAGAACCCCCTGTATGAGTCCGAGGAGATGGCTTTCCTGAAGACTCACTACTACGGCGGTATCCGTAAGTACCAGTGGGTGACCATTCCTCTGGAACTGCACGGCGTAGTCGCCATGAAGGATGGCAGCGTCCGCAAGGTGGCAATCGGCGGCGGTGCCGGTGATCCCGTCTTCACTGTGGACGATCTGTTGCCCCATCTGGCTTCCGACCAGTCCAGAAAGCCCCTGGGCGAGGCTATTCCCGCCGAAAGCCTGAACATTCTGGTGGGCAGCCGTCCCTTCAAGGATGATGAGGGCGCCGACCGTGTCAAGCTGGCCATTCTGGATATTCTGAACGAGAAGTACGGCATTGTGGAAGAGGACTTTATCTCTGCTGAACTGTCCGCCGTCCCCGCCTTCCGCGCCAGCGATGTGGGCTTTGATCGCAGTCTGATCGGCGCTTACGGTCAGGATGACCGCGTGTGCGGTTACGCCTGTCTGGCCGCCATGTTCCAGCTGACCACTCCCCGCCGCACCGCCATCTGCATGCTGGCCGACAAGGAAGAAATCGGCTCCGAGGGCGTGACCGGCATGAAGAGCGCCGCATTCGACACCTTTATGAGCGATCTGTGTGACACCCAGAACGTGCCGCTCAAGGCTTGCTTTGAGAAGTCCTTCTGTCTGTCCTGCGACGTGACCGCTGCTTATGACCCCAACTTTGCAGAAGTTTATGAGCGCCGCAACAGCGCCCGCGTGGGTTACGGCATGGGCATGTGCAAGTACACCGGTTCCCGCGGCAAGTCCGGCGCCTCCGACGCCTCCGCCGAAGTGGTGGCCTATGCCCGCCGTGTTCTGGACGATTACGGCGTGGTGTGGCAGATGGCCGAACTGGGCAAGGCTGATCAGGGCGGCGGCGGCACCGTGGCTGCTTACATGGCCGAGCGCGATATCGATACTTTGGATGCCGGTGTGCCCGTTCTGAGCATGCACGCTCCCTTCGAGACTACCTCCAAGGTGGACTGCTATATGACCTACAAGGGCATGCGTGCCGTCTACGAAGCATAAAAAACCGAACCCCGGGCCGGATGGCCCGGGGTTTTGCATAAGCAGCGCCGCTTTGCAGATACTAACCCAAATTGTATGGGAGGCGGCAGAATGGAGCAGACCAAGCAGACCGACGCGGTCGGCCGACAGGACAGGGAAGACAACAGAGCTGACATGACTGATATGGACCAGCGCCAGCAGCAGATCGTGGACATGGGTTCGTCCACCATTACCACACAGCGGGGGACTATTCATACGTTGACCATCGTGGGGCAGGTGGAAGGGCATCAGATTCTGCCGCCGAATACCAAAAGCACCAAGTACGAGCATGTCATGCCGCTGCTTGCCACAATTGAGGAGAGCGAGGACATTGACGGTCTTCTCATTTTGCTGAACACCATGGGCGGTGATATTGAGGCGGGTCTGGGAATCGCCGAACTGGTTGCCAGCATGTCCAAACCCACGGTCTCACTGGTGCTTGGGGGCGGCCATTCCATCGGTGTTCCTTTGGCGGTGTCGGCCAAGACCTCGTTCATCGCACCCTCGGCTGCCATGACCATTCACCCGGTTCGTATGAGCGGTCTGGTGATCGGTGTGGCTCAGACGTTCAACTATTTTCAGCGCATTCAGGAACGCATCATTCAGTTTGTAACCCATAATAGCAATGTGAAGCGTGAAACCTTTACAAGAATGATGCTGCAGACCGAAGAACTGGCTTCTGATGTGGGAAGTGTCATCTATGGGGAAGAGGCTGTGCGTATCGGACTGATCGACCGCATTGGCGGCCTTTCCGACGCGCTGGACTGTCTGCACGAGATGATGGACGAGCGGAGAAACCGGTCGGAGTAACCTCAATCGTGACGAAAAGGGCCTCCGTTCCGCCTTGACAGGGTGGGGCGGGGGTGCTATACTTCTCACGGTTTATTGCAGAAAGAGAGGAAATATCAATGGGTGCTTTGAGTCAAGTGTTTGAGGCGGCAATGGTCATTTGTTTCGGCCTGTCCTGGCCTTTGTCGGTCTATAAGTCCTGGAAGTCCCGCACGGCAAAGGGCAAGAGTCTGATGTTTGAGTTGTTTATCTGGATCGGCTATGTGTGTGGTATTGCAGGCAAGATCATTACCCACAACATTACTTATGTGTTTATTTTCTACATCATCAACATCGTAATGGTCAGCACGGATATTGTGCTGTACTTCCGCAACTGCCGTCTGGACCGGCTGGCAGACTCGGTTCAGGAATAATCAAAAACTTCTTCTGTGCGCCTCGCAAGGGGCGCACATTTTGTATTTTCTTAGTGGAAATATTCTGCAATCCGTGATAATATAATATCGATAGTATACTTTCACTGATTTGAGGTGTTTTTTGTGACATATCTGATGTCCGTCGTGCTCGGATTTGTACAGGGTGTGGCAGAATTTCTGCCTATCTCCAGTTCGGGGCATCTGTCTCTGCTGCAGACCTGGTTCGGCATGGAAGAGCCGGATAACCTGTTCAATGTGTTGCTTCATTTTGCTACTCTGATCGCCGTGTGCGTGGTCTACTGGCGGGACATTCTGGATATGATCGCCGAGTTTTTCCGCGGCGTGGGGTCCCTGTTTTCCCGCAAGGGGAAATCTGCCCCGGTTCCTCCCGCCCGCCGTCTGGTGCTGATGGTCATTCTGGGAACCTTGCCTCTGGCTGTGGTCCTGCCCATTGAGGACAAGGTGGAAGCGCTGGGTGCCAGTAACGTGTTTGTGGGTATCGCCCTGCTGATCACCGGTGCCATTCTGTTTGTTTCCGACCGTATGGCCCGCGGCCGCAAGAATGCACGCACTGCCTCCATGACCGATGCACTGTTGGTGGGCTGCGCCCAGGCGGTAGCCGTAATTCCCGGCCTGTCCCGTTCCGGTACCACCATTTCGGCCGGCATGGCACTGGGCTTTGACCGCTCCTTTGCCGTGCGCTATTCCTTCCTGTTGAGCCTGCCCGCTGTACTGGGTGCAACCCTGCTGAAAGTGCTTGATGTGGTAAAGGACGGAATTGACCCCGCACTGCTGCCCAAGTACCTTTTGGGTATGGTGGTGGCCGGTGTGGTGGGTTATTTCTCGATCCGTCTGGTCAACCTGCTGGCGCAGAAGAATAAATTCGGCAAGTTCGCCTACTATTGCTGGGCCATCGGTGCTTTGGCCATTGTGCTGGAGATTATCCTGTAAATTCACAATATACGAAAAACAGAGAGGATGCCCGTCCGGGCATCCTCTTTTTGCTGTGCACATAAGCGTTTGCAGCGAGAAAAACAGACTGATATCCCGGCTTCTTTCCCCTTGAAATCGAACAAATTTTGGAGTATGATATAATCAGAAGTATTATATAGTTTCGTGGCCGATTTTCGGCACGTTTTGAAAGGGTGGTCCCATTGGCAGACACTCGCAAGAAAACAAACGCAACAAAAACAAAAACCGCAGCATCGGGCGGTAAACGGACAAGCACTTCCGGCTCGTCTGCATCGTCCCGGTCTTCTGCTTCAACCAAAGCGGCTCAAAGCAGCAAGGCGAAAAGCGACCCAAAGACAACCGAGGAGTTTATCCCTCAGGCACGGCCCTTCCGCCGGGAGGTGGGGGCGGTGGTGTGTCTGCTGCTGGCCTTCTTTGCCGCCTTTGGGTACTTTGATGTCCATGCCCTGTTCATCGACTTCTTTGTTGGTCTGCTGAAGGGTCTGTTTGGCTACGGCTTCTGGTTTGCGCCGCCCGCCCTGTTGGGTGCGTCCTATGTGCTGGGCTTCCACCGTGGCCGTCCCGTGCGTATGCGCCTTTGGTGTACTCTGCTGCTGCCTGTCATGCTCGGCTGCATTCTGCACCTGTTCCTGTTTACCGGTGAGATGGTATGGAGCTTTAAGCTGTTTGCCGAGTTCTGGGTCTCCGGTCGTGCCATGGGAAGCGGCGGCGCCATCAGCGGTGTGCTGGCCGTTGTGTTTGCGCTGGTGTTCAGCAAAATCGGCTCCCTTGTGGTCTTTATTGTTCTTTCCCTCTTTATGCTGCTGGCGGTATTTAACATGTCGGTGGTGGACATTGTAGATGCCATCCGTAACCGTCCCTATGTAGAGTATGAGCCGGAAGAGTATGAACCGGAGGAGGACCTGCCCGTACCGCCCAAGCGCCGTGTGCGTGAGCAGCCCGAAGTGGAGTATGAACCCGCCAAGCCCCCCAAGGTGCGTTCTGCCATTGACATTCCCATGGACGACTCCGACGCAACTCCGCCGCCGGTTCAACCGGAGACGCAGCCCGAGCCCAAGCGGAAGAAGTTCCTTATCCGTGAACCTCGTGTGCCTGCACCCGACCAGCTGCTGACCGGCGCTGCGGCTGCCCCGGAAGCGCAGCCCGAGCCTGAGCCGGAATATGTTCCGGAGCCAGATCCCATTCCGATGGTAGAGCATGAACCGTTCCCGGACCTGAAGCCCGAGATGGAACCGGAATTTGATGCCCCCGCTGCCCCTCCCGCACAGCCCAAGGTGAAGCCGGAAGAGGCAGCACAGGCTGCCGCCGAAGTGACAGCCGAAATCGAGGAAACCATGAGCCAGCCGGTCAAGGTTTACCAGTATCCCCCAGTTTCCCTTCTGGTAGAAGGGGACGGTGGTATCGGTGCCGATGCGTTGGGTGAGCTGCAGAACAATCAGACCCGTCTGGCCGACACCATCCATTCCTTTGGTATTGAGGCCAGAATCATCAATGTGACCCGCGGCCCTTCGGTCACCCGTTATGAACTGGAGTTGGATCAGGGCGTACGTCTGAATAAGCTGACCAATCTGGCCGATGACATTGCGCTGGCGCTGGGCGCTTCCGGTGTACGCATCGCGCCCATTCCCGATAAGATCTCCATGGTGGGTATCGAGGTGCCCAATAAGCTGGTTTCTCCCGTTTATATCCACGATGTGATCGATTCGGGTGCCTTCCGTAACCATGAATCCAAGGTGGCCTTTGCCATCGGTAAGGACATTGGCGGAAACTGTATTGTGGGCAACATTGCCAAACTGCCCCATATGCTCATTGCCGGTACCACCGGTTCCGGTAAGTCGGTTGATTGTTTCGCTGTTGTATAAGGCCACTCCCGAGGAAGTCCGCCTGATCATGGTGGACCCCAAGATGGTGGAACTGGGCATTTACAACGGCATCCCGCATCTGCTCATCCCCGTGGTCACCGACCCCAAAAAGGCGGCCGGTGCGCTGCAGTGGGCGGTCACAGAGATGATGAAGCGCTACCGCACCTTCTCTGAAGTCGGTGTGCGTGATCTGGCCTCCTATAATGCCTATGCCGCACGTCAGCCTGATGTGGAAAAGTTGCCCCAGATTGTAGTGGTGATCGACGAGCTGGCTGACCTGATGCTGGTGGCTGCCAAGGAAGTGGAAGAATCCATCTGCCGTGTGGCCCAGATGGGTCGTGCTGCCGGTATGCATTTGGTTATTGCTACCCAGCGTCCCTCTGCCGACGTGATCACCGGTCTGATGAAGGCCAACATTCCCTCCCGCATCGCCTTTGCCGTGGCCTCCGCTATGGAATCCCGCATCATTCTGGACAATACCGGTGCTGAAAAACTGGTGGGACGCGGTGATATGCTGTACTTCCCCTTGGGTGCCGGTAAGCCCACCCGTGTTCAGGGCTGCCTGATTTCCGATCGGGAAGTGGCCGACGTGGTGGAGTTTGTCAAGAAGAGCGGCACAGCACACTACGATGACGAAGTGCTCCACCAGATCGAGCAGCATGCTGCCGAAAAGGACAAGGGCGCCAAGGGTGCCGGTGGTCCCACCCCCGAAGCGGTGGACAACGATTATGACGACCTGCTTCCCGCTGCCATCGACATTGTGCTGGAAGCCGGACAGGCCTCGGTCTCTATGCTGCAGCGCCGCCTGAAGCTGGGTTATTCCCGTGCCGCCCGTCTGGTGGATCAGATGGAGGAAAAAGGTGTGGTCGGTCCCTTCGAGGGATCCAAGGCCCGTCAGATTCTGATTACCAAGGAACAGTGGCAGGAAATGCAATTCAAGCAGGGCATGCACGAGACGGCCTATTCCGAGGCTGTGCCCGAGGAATTCCCCTATGAGGGTGATGCCTTTGAACAGGACCGCGACCGTCCGCCTTTTGATATGTAAAACAGGATTGATGGAAAAAGCTCTGCCGGCGGCAGAGCTTTTTCTTAGCCTGTCGAAAAAGGCGAAGCCTTTCCCGACAAAAAGTTGCGGCCTGTCGCAGCGCACGAATCGTGCGCCACCGGCGCCCAATTCGCACGTTTACAGGCCGAGATGTATTTTCTCCGACGCACATGTCGCCGGAGAAAATGGATTAAATCTTATTTCACAGCTGCGGCTGCGAAACTCTACGAGGTTTTTTGATGCTCTGAAAGCTCTGCCGGCGGCAGAGCTTTTTCTTGTTTTTCCCCATGCGTAAGACAAAAGACGGGACAGGAAATATTTTTTTAAAGAATTTTCAGAAGAAAAAAGGGTTTTTATTTTTCTTTTCGTATAACGGAATATAGAAAGTACGAAAAGGGGAAGTGATGTACGTGGAAATCCGTCTGGAAATCCAGGAACGAGAGCTGGAACGGCTGTCGCCCTATGCCTGCCGTGCGGAGCAATCCAAAGGCCGCAGCATCGACAAAGAACCCTGTTCGGTTCGCACCTGCTTTCAGCGGGATGCCGACCGCATTCTTCATTCCAAATCCTTTCGTCGCCTGATGCACAAGACACAGGTGTTTCTGAAGCCCGAGGGGGACCATTACCGCACCCGTATGACCCATACGTTGGAAGTGACCCGCATTGCCCGTACCATTGCCCGCGGCCTGCGTCTGAATGAGGACCTGACCGAGGCCATCGGTCTGGGGCACGATTTGGGCCACACGCCCTTCGGTCACGCCGGTGAGCGTGTGCTCAATGAGATCATGCCCGGTGGGTTTGAACACAATGTGCAGTCTCTGCGGGTGGTGGAGCGTCTGGAAAACAACGGCGAGGGCCTGAATCTGACCTACGAGGTGCGCCGGGGCATCCTTTGCCATACCGGCCCGGAGCAGGCCGAAACGCTGGAAGGCCGTATTGTCCGTCTGGCTGACCAGATCGCGTACATCAATCACGATATTGATGACGCCATGCGCGGCGGCATTATCTATCCCATGGATATTCCTCTGCATATTTCGCAGGAACTGGGTTTCAATCACGGCGACCGTATTAACACACTGGTGGAAGACATCATTTTGGCCAGTGCCGGAAAGCCGGAGGTCACCCAGTCGGAGGCCAAGCGTAATGCCATGCAGGATCTGCGCTCCTTCATGTTTGAGGCGGTTTACCGCAATCCGGTGGCCAAGGGAGAAGAGTCCAAGCAGGATCTGATCCTTCGCCTGTTTGAGTACTATCTGAAGAATCCGGACAAGCTTCCTCCGGACTATCAGGATATCTGTGTACTGGAGGGCGTGGAGCGTGCCGTATGCGATTATATTGCCGGCATGACCGATAATTATTGTATGGAAAAGTACGGCGAGGTCTTTCTGCCCTCGGCGTGGAGTGTGAAGTAATTGGGTATGAAACCTTGAGGAAGGGGGGAGTATATGGCTATTCCAAGAACTTTTATTGACGAATTGACCCGCCGGGCGGATATTGTGGAGATCGTGAATGGCTATGTCCCTCTGACAAAAAAGGGAGCCAATCACTGGGGCCTTTGTCCCTTTCACAGTGAAAAAACAGCGTCCTTCTCGGTTTCTCAGGATAAGCAGATCTACCACTGCTTTGGCTGCGGCAAGGGTGGCGGTGCAATCAGCTTCCTGATGGAGATCGAAAATCTGACTTATCCCGAGGCCATTCGTCTGCTCGCGGACAAGATGGGCATGGAAGTACCGGAAGAGGATGATGCGGACCGGGATTGGCGCCGCCGCCGTGATCGGATTCTGGAACTGAACAAACTGGCGGCGCAATTCTACTACAGTCAGCTGAGCACGCCGCAGGGCGCTGCCGTGGCAGAATATATCAACAAGCGCCGTATCTCCAAAAAATTTGCCAACCGCTTTGGCCTTGGTGCCGCACCCGATGCGTGGGACAGTCTGATTCGCGCCATGGGAGAGAAGGGGTTTGACAAGCGGGAACTGTTGGATGCCGGTCTTGCCGTAGCAGGAAAGAGCGGCGGTATCTATGATAAATTCCGCAACCGCTTGATGCTCCCGGTCATTGACCTGCGGGGCGACGTGATCGGATTTACCAGCCGCGTCATGGACGGTTCTGCTCCAAAGTATCTGAACACCCCTGAGACCGCGATTTTTAAAAAACGGTCGATTTTGTACGGCATCAATTATGCAAAAAACACCAAGCGGGATAACATGATTCTGGTGGAGGGCAATATTGACGTTATTACCTTGCATCAGGCCGGTTTCGACAATGTGGTAGCCACCATGGGTACCGCCCTGACCGAAGAGCATGCCCGTCTGCTTGGCCGATACACCAAGGAACTTGTCCTTTGCTACGACAACGATGAAGCGGGCAAGGATGCCACCCAACGAGCCATTGGTATTCTGAAAAATGCCGATTTCTCGGTCAAGGTTCTGCAGTTGCCCCGCCGTCGGACCGAAGAAGGGGAACTGGTTAAGCAGGACGCCGATGATTTCATCAAATATCAAGGTCCCGCTGCCTTTGAAAAGCTTCTGACCGGCAGTTCCAATCAGGTAGAATACCGGTTGGAGGTCATTCAGAACAAGTACGACCTTGCTGCTGATGATCAGCGTGCGGCTTTCCTGAAAGAGGCGGCTGCCATGATCGCCACGTTGCCCAGTCCGGTGGAGCGGGAGATTTACGGAAACCGCGCCGCGCAGGCGGCCGGAGTATCCGGGACTACCATGTCGGCCGAGGTGGAAAATGCGCTGAAGAGTCGAACTTACAGGGCCAGAAAGCAGGAAGAACAGCAGGCCATGACCCCGGCCAACAACTTCCAGCCCAAGGAGCGGGAACTGCGCTATACCAATGTGCGTTCGGCCCGCGGAGAGGAAGGCGTGCTTCGCCTTCTGCTTTTGGATCCGTCCCTGTATCCAAAAGCACAGAGATTGACGGAAGAGAAATTTTCTTCTCCGTTTCTGGGTAAAGTCTACCGCATTCTGACCGAGCGGTGGCAGGCTGGAGAGACGCCACGGATCCCCACCCTGACCGGGGATCTGTCGCGGGAAGAAATGAACCGACTGGTTATGGCAGTCAATCAGCCCGAAAGCGGGCAGAACACCGAAAAAGCATTGAACGATTACATTGAGATTATCGAGTCCGAATGGGCCAAACGGCAGGCCGGTGGGGTGGACGCCCTTCTGGCTGTGCGGGAACAAAAGAGAAAAAAGACAATGGAGGACAAATGACCATGAGTGAAGCTAAGAAAAACGAGCAGCACGCACCTGTTACCATCAGCGCTGAGAAGATCGCCGCCAGCAAGACTGAAATCATGAAGCTGTTGGACGGAGTGGAAGGTGCGGAAAAGCTGGGCGACCTGATTGAACGCGGCAAGAAGAAGGGCAAACTGTCCTCCGCTGAACTGATGGAAGTGCTGGAGAATCTGGATATCGGCTCCGAGCAGATGGACAAAATCTACGATGTGCTGGAAAATCTGGGCATTGAGACGGCCGGTGAAGATTACCTGCCCGATCTGCACGACGAGGTCGGCCCTCCCGTGGAAGAGTTGGAAGACATCCCCGAGGAAGAGATCGTGGACCCCAACACTCTGGTGGATTCCTTTGGCATTGACGATCCCGTCCGTATGTATCTGAAGGAGATCGGCAAGGTCAACCTGCTGACCTTTGACGAGGAAGTGGAACTGGCCCAGTCCATGGAGGCCGGCAATCTGGCCAAGGAACAGCTGGAAGAGCTGGCCGCGCTGGGCGAGGAGTTGGACGAAGAAGCCAAGGCCGAGCTGGAAAAGCTGGTCAAGCAGGGCGAGCGTGCCAAGCAGCGTCTGGCTGAAGCCAACCTGCGTCTGGTGGTCTCAATTGCCAAGCGCTATGTGGGCCGCGGCATGCTGTTCCTGGATCTGATTCAGGAGGGCAATCTGGGTCTGATCAAGGCAGTTGAAAAGTTTGACCATACCAAGGGCTACAAGTTCTCTACCTATGCCACCTGGTGGATCCGCCAGGCCATTACCCGTGCTATCGCCGATCAGGCCCGTACCATCCGTATTCCCGTCCATATGGTGGAGACCATCAACAAGGTCATCCGCGTCTCCCGTCAGCTGCTGCAGGAACTGGGCCATGATCCCTCTCCCGAAGAGATTGCCGAAGAGATGAACATGCCCGTGGACAAGGTCCGTGAGATTCTGAAGATCGCACAGGAACCTGTTTCTCTGGAAACCCCCATCGGTGAGGAAGAAGACTCCCATCTGGGCGACTTCATTCCCGATGAGGACGCTTCCGAGCCCTCTGAGGCCGCTTCTTTCACCCTGTTGAAGGAGCAGCTGGTGGACGTGCTGTCCACCCTGACTCCCCGTGAGGAAAAGGTGCTCAAGCTGCGCTTTGGCATCGAGGACGGCCGCACCCGTACTCTGGAAGAGGTGGGTAAGGAATTCAACGTTACCCGTGAGCGTATCCGTCAGATTGAGGCCAAGGCACTGCGCAAACTGCGCCATCCCTCTCGCTCCAAGAAGTTGAAGGATTTTTTGAATTAAATACAATGTAAAATTTTGGGGCGTTTGGGCGCAGTTTGCATGGGGACCCCGCCGAAGCCCAACGAAGTGGGTTCGGTGGGGAGAGGACGAGCATCGTAGTGAGTGACTGCTGCCGTTTACGGCGGCGGAAGGATACGGAGATCACGAGGACGACGCGCCATCCCTCTCGCTCCAAGAAGTTGAAGGATTTCCTGAACTAAAATAAGAAAAAACCGCCCGGCGCAATGTGCGCCGGGCGGTTTGACATTTCGGGATCAAAGTGACTGTAGGAATGCGTTCAAATATTTGGAGCCATCCACGGTGTCAGGACGGGCATGGTCGAAACAGGTGCGCTCGGGGTGCCATTGGACTGCCCAGATGGGGCGAGTTGTATGGCGCATGGCTTCAATGTAGCCATCTTCCGACCACTGGATGGCCTGCAGACCCACACCCAGCCGATCCACCACCTGATGGTGGGCGCTGTTGACGGGGAATGAGTCTCCATACAGTTCCTGCAGCAGAGGGTCGGTGGTGTGGGACAGGTGGACATGGTCTTTGCCATCCACTTGGCTGTGCCCCGGAATGTGCTGATGCAGGGTGCCGCCGAATGCGACGTTCAGAATCTGCATGCCCCGGCAGATGCCGAGGATGGGGCGCTCCAGAGCGAGGAAACGGGCAATGATGCGAAATTCGGCGTTGTCCCGGTCATCATTTGGGGCGTGGGAGCCGTTGCACTCCTGGCCGTACAGGGTGGAGCGCACATCGCCTCCACCGGGGAGCAGAAGTCCGTCACACTCGGCGGCGCGGTACTCATCGGTGGTGGCCAGAATTTTCGCGCCCAGCTGCGTAAAGGCGTTCACATAATTGGTGTAATCTTCGGTCTTTCCATATAGGAACAAGGTTTTCATGGCGATTGCCTCCCGTTCCGTCTGCCGTTGGTGTTCATAGGACAGCCGGTTTCTTTCATAAGGTGGATTATAACGCAAAAACAGCCGTTTGCAAATAGGGGGGAGGAAAAATGGACAGCCGGATCACACAAATACGCTGCAAAGAGGTGGTGGATATCCAAAGCGGATGCCGCTATGGATATGTGGGAGATCTGGAGATCGATCTGGATACCGGAAGGGTCCGCGCGCTGGTGGTTCCGGGCCGCCTGCGGCTGTTCGGACTGCTGGGAAGAGACCGGGAGCGGGTGTTCCCGTGGAGTGCAATTCGCTGTCTGGGGGAGGATATCGTTCTGGTCGACGCAGGGGTGGAAAAAACATTGGAAAAACAGAAAAGAAAATGAAAAAATTGCTTGCATTTCAATATTTCATATGATAAAATACCAAGGCATTACGCATGGGAGGCAGACAGGACTCCGGCTGTTTCGAAAGAAATGGAGTGGCCTGGATGATGCGCCCAGAGGTAATAAGAATTAAAGGAGGAAATAAAAACTATGGCAGTCGTATCTATGAAGCAGC
>RHMF01000327.1_pt1 | contig 21316 bp, 7 predicted proteins | sample 5365151 | NCBI WGS metagenome assembly RHMF01 (sample SAMN10266501, study PRJNA497801) | feces metagenome | isolation source: feces | host: Bos taurus | place: China: Prairie of Fairy Mountain | collected 2017-08-14 | reverse complement strand
CTTGCTCAATTAGAGAGTGAAAAGGAAGATTAACATGGCAGATATTAATGAACTTGCAGCAATGACCGATGAAGAATTCATGAAACATTCTGACGAAGAAGAAGAAACTGAAACTTCTAATGATCAGGAGACTAACAATGACACTGACCAAGATAAAACAGACGATCCAGATGCATCTAACCAAGATGAAACAACAGATACTTCTTCTGGTTCAGAGGATTCAACTGAAACAACTTCCTCCAGAACAACAGGATCAGGAACTGCTGATGAATCAAACACCGGAACAGATTCTAAACAAGGAGAATCTGACAATGAAGGAGAAAAAGATACAACTCCTGCATTGGATAATCCTCAGCAATATGAAGAGTTTTATAAAAAAATTATGGCTCCGATTAAAGCCAACGGAAAAAATATAAAACTCAATTCTGCTGAAGATGTTATTTCTCTAATTCAGCAAGGAGCAAACTATACAAAGAAAATGCAAAGTATTGCTCCTTACAGAAAACATTTAAAGTTATTAGAAGATAATGATTTATTGGATGGAGATAAAATCCGATTTCTCATTGATATTTCTAAACATGATAAAGATGCAATCAAGAAACTTCTTTCTGAAGCAAAGATTGATGCATCTGAATTATCTTATGATGATGAAGTAGATGAGGAAGGTAACCCTAAACCAATAACTTATTATCCTAAAACTCCTAATGTAAGTGATCAGGAAGTACAATGGAGTGAAGCTTGGAAAGAACTTCTTGAAGTTGAACAGAGTGATAATATTGATACTCACTCTATCATTATGAATATGGATTCCACGTCTCAGAAGCAAATTTATGAAAATCCACAAATTCTAATGTTAATGCATCAAACTCAACAATGTGGAGCATATGACAAAATTATTAATGAAATGGAACGATTAAAAATTCTTGGTTATATCAAAGAAAATAGTCCATTTCTTACTACATTTGTTAATGTAAAAGATATGATGCTTCAACACGGTTTACTTGATGAAGAAGTTCATAAACTTGCACAACAAAATGGTATTCCTCAGACTCAATCTTTTGTTAGGAATAATACAAAAAAGAAAACTGTAACAAATGATGCAAAAGCTAAAGCTGCTGCTCCTAGTAGGAGTACAGGTAAATCTACTAAACCATTTCTAAATCCTTTAAATATGTCTGATGAAGAATTTATGAAACATTATGATGAAATATAAAAGGAGAATCGAATGTTACAATATAATGCCCCTATTGATGGTGTAAAATCTACAATTGATGAACATACTAATAGCGACCAGTTACGTACTTATAAATGGCTCCGTAAAGCTATTATTGAAGCTCGTAAAAAGCAATTCTTCCTTCCTTTAGCATCTGTAGAAGATATGCCTAAACACTTTGGTAAAACTATCAAAGTATATGCATATATTCCTTTACTTGATGATCGTAACTTAAATGATGAAGGTATTAATGCTGCTGGTGTAACTATTGCAGATGGTAATCTGTATGGAAAAGATATTGGTTTTATTAATAGCCGTCTTCCGACTCTGACAGAGAATGGTGGACGTGTAAACCGTGTTGGCTTCTCTCGTATTATTCGTGAAGGTACTTTCCATAAATTTGGTTTCTTCTATGAATGGACCAAAGAAGCAATGGATTTTGATACTGATGAAGAACTTGGTTCTCATTTAGCACGTGAAATGATGAATGGTGCTCATGAGATTACTGAAGATGTTCTTCAAATGGATCTTCTTTCATCTGCTGGTACTGTTCTTTATGGTGGTGCTGCTACTTCTAATGCAGATATTACTGGTGAAGGTTTAATTCCTTCTACTGTAAGTTATGATAACTTAGTTCGTCTTGATGCAATTCTAACAGAAAATCGTACTCCTAAGTCTACACGTATTGTTACTGGTTCATTAAAAACTGATACACGTGTATTACCTTCTTGTCGTATTGCATATGTTGGTCCTGAATTAACTCCGTTACTTCGTCGTTTAACTGATCCGTTTGGTAATCCTGCATTTATTCCTGTTCAACATTATGCAGATGCTACTACTATTATGAACGGAGAAATTGGTAGTATTGACAGTTTCCGTTTCATTGAAGTACCTGAAATGCTTCATTGGGGTGGTCTTGGTGATACTGCTACTGGAGCAAATCCTGGTTATCGTACTACTAATGGTAAATATGATATCTATCCTATTCTTGTAGTAGGTGATGATTCATTTACCACTATTGGTTTCCAGACTGATGGTAAAGTATTTAAGTTTAATATTCTTACTAAAATGCCTGGTAAAGAGACAGCTACTAGAGAACATGATCCGTATGGAGAAATGGGCTTTACCTCTATTAAATGGTACTATGGTATTCTGGTTAAACGTCCTGAACGTTTAGCAGTAATTAAAACTGTAGCGCCGTTGTAATCATTAATTACTTACATGGAACCAGAGGATTTACTCTTCTGGTTCCATTTTTATAAAGGAAATTGGTATGTCTGAACAAAATGAACTTGAACTCCTAAAGAACAGAGCTGCTCAAATGGGAATCAAGCACTCACCTAACATTGGCATTGAAACACTTCGTCAAAAAATTGAAGATAAACTTAATGGAGTTGAAAATGATTCAAATGAAGAAGAAGAAGAGCGGTTGCTCTCGAAAACAGAAAAATTAAATCTTTTTAGAAATGAATTACGTAAGAAAGCTCTTAAATTAGTACGTATTAGAGTTACTGATCTTGATCCAAAGAAAAAAGATTTACCTGGAGAAATTCTTTGTTGTGCTAATGAATATATTGGTTCTGTTAAACGTTATGTTCCATATAATGGAGAACCTTGGCATGTAGAACAATGTATTCTTGATATGATGAAAGATAAAGAATTTCTTAATTTAAAGACAACTAGAGGTAAAAATGATGCAGTACAAATAGATAAAAAATGGGTTAAAGAATATGCAATTGAAATTCTTCCTGAATTAACTCAAGAAGAATTAACTAAACTTGCTGCTGCTCAAGCTGCTGCTGGAGTGTAATATGGCTGAAGAATATACTGGATTTACTTATCAAAGTGAAATTCTTTCCAAAGATTTGTTAGAATACCTTATTGCTGATAAGGATTTTAATTTATCTGATGTTGAATGGGATGATAGTAAAATTACTATTCCTGATGATTTAATGACATCATGGAAAAAAGATGTTGATCCAGTAACAATAGAAGAACTTACATCTCGTCAAGCTTTTGGTTCAGGTATATTCGATGCAATTATGGAGTCTATCCATAATCATTTAAAAATTGAATATGAATCTGGACGTATTACGGGAGCTGAATATGCTACTACATATACTCGATTAACTGAAGCTGGATTAACTAATGCTGTTCAATTTTGTCTTCAGAAAAATCAAGCATATTACAATGGTGTATTAGCTCAAGCTCAAGCAGTTACAGCAGGAATTCAAGCTCAATTAGCAGCATTAACTGCTAAATTACAGTTTGCTAAAACTAAAGCTGAAGCTCTTCATATTGCTGCTGAATATGCATTAACAACTATGAAACTTTCAACTGAAGATGCACAACATGCTTTAGTATGTAAACAACAAGAAGTAACTAATGCTCAAATTGCTCAAACAATTGCTCAAACTGCAACTGAAGTTGAACGTACAGCTTTAACTCATGAACAAATAAATACACAAACTGCTCAAACAGCTTCAGAAATTGAAAGAGCTGCTTTAACTCATGAGCAAATTGCTACTCAAGTAGAACAAACTGCTGGTACTCATGAGCAAACTAATTTGGTTAAAGCTCAGATTATTTCTGAAGGTGAACGAGCTGCTGTAACTCATGAACAAATTGCTCAAACACAAGAGCAAACTAATCAAACAAGAGAACAAATTATTCAAATTAGAGAACAAGCTGCTTTAACTCATGAACAGATTGCACGAGAAATTGAACAAACAGCACTTACACATAAACAAACTACTCTTACAAGTGCTCAAATTGATCAAGTATTAACTCAAAATACTGGATTAGGTTATGATAATTTAGCTAAAAAATATCAAGCAATGGCTAATGATCCTCAACCTAGTTCTGAACATGAGGGTACAAATATTGATTTTCTAACAAAAGATAAAAATATAAAACATATTCAAAGTCAAATGAATGTAGAAGCTTCTCAAGTTAGTTTATATAAACAGCAAAAAGACTCTTATAAACGTAATGATGAACGTAAAGTAGCTGAATTATTTAGTGGAACTTATACAGCTATGAAGGCTGTAGATGAAGGTTTAGCTATTCCAAAAGCATTTTCTGGTGCATCTATTAATGAAGTTTTACAAAATCTTAAAGCAAATGTTGATCTTGGTGAGGATTCAACAAATCAAACATTTACTTGGTTACAAAATGGAGTATTAAGAGCTAATACAGGTGCAGAAGAAAATAGTACTGATGAAACTATACCTGAACATAATTCAAACTCTAATCCTTAATATACACAGTTTGACGAGTAAACTATGGGTTTATTTCATGGTAAAAGAAAAACAATTGTATCTTCAACAGTTTTTAATTTAGCTGGAGATAATATTGAAAAGTTTACTCGTCAAGCTGTAATTCAAAGTTCTTATCTTGAAGAAGTAAAAAACTTTTCTAAAAATTTTGTTGATTGTATTCTTGAAAGTCCTGGTTTTAAAGTTAGACATTATTTTTATTGGTGTCAAAAAAATACTAAAGGAAAAGAATATTGTGATCAAATAGGACACTACTATTCTTCTTTTGGTTCAATTAAACCTGAAAGTCAATTACGTATTATTTTTAAAGATCTTTTAAATTTACCTATATCTCAAAATGTAAATATTGATTCAATTGAAATAGGTGAAGCAGATTATTATTACTGGGGAGCTAAATATCTTGCTGAAAATTATCCTCAATATACTGATGATATGCAGTATGATTTTTCTTGTGATTTTTCTTTAAATGATGAAAATAATGAAGAAAGTATAATAACTATTCATATTTATGATACAACTCCAGATAAAAACGAAATAGATACTTTAACTTGTCTAGCAACTGGTTATAAAAATAATGAAGAATATTTATATATATCTTATCAAATTTATGATTTAATTGAACATGAAGTTACTTCTGGTGGTCCAGATCATGAACATACTCATATATACTATACTGAGCCAGACGAAATAGAAGAAAACTTAACATATGTTATTTATGCTCGTCATACATTAGAAACAGATCCTAATTACAATGCTGCTTATGCAACATTATTTGATCTTTCAGATATAAATGATGAAAATGAAAAAAATTTTATTCTTCCTCCTATTCCTTTTCGTTTAGATAATCATCAAGTATCTAATGCTACTAAAGATAATCCAGACAAGTGGAGATACTATCAACTAACTAAACGTGCTGCATTTAAAGCATTTGGTGACCGTAAAAGTTATAAAAAATTAGATAAATCTATTCTTGAAAACCCAGAATTAAGCAAAATTGACTACGTATATGCAGTTTTTGGTGTTAGTTTAAATACTAAAAACTGGGCTGGAAAACGATATTTATATGAATTTATTGAATATGTTTATTCTTATTATATAAGTAAACATGCAACTTATATTGATGTTAGAGCTATGAATGATGGTATTCAACGAATGGCATTTGACTATCGTATAAGTTGGACAGAAATTCATAAAGGAGTAATGGGAACAGGAGAAACATTTCCTAATATTCCACAATGGGCTAAAGATGCTTTTATTGATTCAGAAAAATATGCAGTATGTAGACGTGAAGAAGAAGTTCCTGAAGAAGAACAAGGAACATTTCCTCGTATTAGAACAAAAAAATGGGTATATTTTATTTATCGTAAAAATAAAAAAGCAACTCAATATACTTATTATAAAGTAAATGGTTTACATCATGCAAATTATGTACATAAAGGTAAAACAACAGATATAGATGGATATAGTGCATTTAGTTATGAATTAGATTCTAATAACAATCCTATTTATAAAGAATCTGCTTTTATCTTTCCATTACATGAAGGTTTATTTAAAGCATTACCCGCTGTAGTTCAAGCTCAATTAAGTATGAGTTTTGGTTATCTTTTATTTAATTGTTATGAACGAAAACATATTGCATGGTATGCATCTAGTGCTTTTAGAATCTTTGTTATTGTTATTGTTATTATTATAATTATTATTGTTACTATTTGTACTTGGGGTAGTGGTACTGCTCCAGCAACTAAAGCAGGTGTTGCTGTAGTATCAGCTTTAACTGCTGCTGGAGTATCATTAACAACTGCAACATTAATAGCAGTATTTTTAGAGTTTTTAGTTTTAAAAGTTTTAGTTGGTTTAATTGTTGCTAAATTAGTTGCTGCTGGAGCAAGAGCTTTAGGATTTAATGCAGCTATTTCAAATCTTATTGGTACAGTAGCAGCATGTGTAGCTACGTGGGGAGCTAGTACTGCTGCATCTATGGGTACTCAAGCTACAAATCTTGCTGTAACTGCTGAAGATCTTTTACTTGAAGCAAGTTCTGATGTTTTAATTGAAACTACTGAAGAAGTAGCTGTAGAAACAGCTACTACACTAGCAACAAATACTTTTACTACTACAGCTACAACATCATTATTTGAACTAATAAAAGATGGTGTTTATAACTTTGTTACCTCTCCAGTTAAATTATTACAATTTACAATGGAATTAACTGGTTCAGGTATGCAAGGTTATTTACAAGAACAAAACCAAAAACTTCAACAAAAAGCACAACAAATTGCTGCTATTCAACAAAAAACTGAAGAACTTCGACAACAATATACAGATTTAAATATAGAATGGCAAAAATGGGCAGAACAATTAACTTTATGGAAAATACAAACAAGTATTCAACCTGATGATTTTCTATATATATCTTTTATGTCGAGTTCTGATATAATCGATTTAACTATAGGATATTTAGATTCTGCTTTAGATCCTGCTTTACAAATTACATATCCAAGTTAGGAGGTTTTTATGTCTTGGTTAAATTGGGGTATAGGACAAAATAATTATTTAGTTGATAATCCTACATATGCCGAACACATGATGGGTATTCCTTTAGCACAACAAGGAAATCTTACTTATAATGATTGGGCCAATATTGGAAAATTACGTTTAAATGATATATATGCTAATAACGCTATGAATCAAGCAAGATGGGCACCTTGGGGTAATGCTCTTTCACTTATTGGTACATTTGGTAAAGGTATTTTTGATATGTGGAATGGATATAATGCATATTCACAAGCTAAAGATGCATTTAATTTACAAAAGAAAATGGCTATAGGAAACTATAATACTCAAGCACAATTGTTAAATGAGCAAAGATTACGAGAAGATAATGAACAATCTGCTTTTTCAGGAAATCCTGTTCAATATAGAGATCCTATTGCAAAAATAGCATAAAGAGAGATTAATATGAGTACTTTAACTTGGAATCCAGTTTCATATAATCCTGACGCTAGATTATTAGCATTAGCCTCTAATAGACCAAATCCTTTTGAAACTGTTACTGATATTGGAGATATTTTAACTAAATATGCCGATAGAGCACCTAATACTTTAGCTCTTGGTGAAAGTCTTGTTGAAAATTTAGAAAATCAAAGAAAAAATAGATTAAAATTTGAAGGTGATCAATTTTTACGAGAACATCCAGAAATACTTGAACAAGAAAGATTAGCAGGACAAGATTTTAAATCTTATCAAGATGCAAGACAAAATGTTTTTAGTATGCCTGGAATGAATCCAGCTTTATTTAATGAATATTTTCAAAAAAGATTACAAGATAATTTAACTATTGGAGAAAATGCATTAAATTTTGAATCAAATCGAGCAAGACAAGCAGCAGAATTAGATAGATCACTTTTAGAAAATAAACAACTTGGGCGTCAAGATGAAGAAGCAGCAATGCTTGATTTATTTAAAAAGACAGCATCACCTGAAATTAGAGAACAAATTTTAAAAATGCATCAAGATGCACCAGATGATTATAACGCAATTGTTAATCTTTTACGTCAACAAAAAGGTTATGAAAAAGCTACAGTAGGAACAGCTCAAAGTGTTATACAAGATATTTTATCAGGTAAAGTTAATGCTCAAGAATTAGCTAATCAATTAGCTGCAACAGAAGGAGCAGAAAAAAGATTACAAATAGGTTTAGATAATTTAGGTGCAGCTCAATTTCAAGGAGTATTTCCGACTAGTGTTACACTTAGTGCTCTTCTTGGAGCAACAGATTCAAATCAATGGTCTTCACCTCTTAAAGCTTTGTATGGAAAAGAAATTTTTGAAGCTGATAAGCCAGTACAACAAGCAGCTACAAATGCAGTTATGCACGCAACAAGTGAATTATTAAGAAAAGCAGGATTAAGTAATGTAAACGATCCTCGATTAAATATGATGGCTGCTGGTTTTATTGTAGAACGTTTACGTAAAAGATCTTCTAACTGGTTCAGAGATTTAGTTATAAATCATAAAAACTATACTTTGGATGATCAGTTAGAAGTTTCTGCTATGGAAGATTTACAAGAAAAACTAAAAACATCTTGGAATAAATGGAAAGGTCAAGAAGGACGTTTAGTTCCAGTATATGGTGCTGGTGGTTTATTAGATCCTACAAGAATTCGATCAAGAATTACAGAAGCTCATCAGAAAGCATCAAGAGCACAAGGAGCATTTAATACTAATATTCAAGAAGCAATTCATAATGATATTGTAGCTTTTGGTGAAGCTCATCCTGATCTCTATAGTAAAACTGAATTAGATTCTTTAGAAAAAGCAGTTATTTCAGCTATTAATCCTGGATCAATTGTTGAATCATATACACCACATGCAAAAGATCCTGAAAAAGAAATACCAATAGAAAAAGATAAGAGAGACTGGAGTACTTTACCAAAAGAAGAACAAGATAATATTAGTGCTAGAATTGCTAAAATGCCTAAAGGTAAGCCTAGAGATGAAGCTGAAGAAGCTATGAGACAAGCTCGTTTAACTACAATGAAAACAAACCCAAAAACAGAAATACCTACTATAGTTAAAAGTCATTTATCCCCTAATAATAAATCAGCAACTACTGTAGAATTGGATAATTTACAAAGAGTAATTTCAGAAAACGAAAAACAATTAGCTAAACCAACAAATTCAACTGAAACTTTTTGGGGAAGTTATGATCCAGATTCTGGTATGATATTGTCTCCTGAAGAAGATGCAGCAGAATATCGACAACATAATGCCTATGTTGATCAATATATTGAACCAGAAATAAAAAGTTCTGTTCAAAGTTTATTACCAAAAAAAGGTGATCCCAGATCAGCAGTTAGAAAAGAATATAAAAAAGGTAAAGAACGTTTACAACAAATTCAAAAAATTTTAAAGAAAAGTGGTGTTCCACAAAATGTTTTAGATCGTATTCAAAAAGAAATTGATAAACTTAATTAAAAAATAAATAAAAGGATAATTAAATGAGCACTTTAAATGATGTTTTAGGTAACTTAAACCCTAACTCAGAATATATTCTTAAAGCTCAACCTACAACTCCAATAAATGCTCATCCTGGAGTAATTGCTTTAGGTCGAACTAGTAAATTATCTAGTGATCAAATAGCAGCATTAACACCCGATGAATATAATTTTCTTTATGATCGTGGACAATTTATTAGCGATCATGGACAAGATGCTGCAACTTTATTGGAAGATCAAGTACAACAGCAAATTAATCCAGAAACTGACTTTATTTATGATGATCGTTCTGTTTTACGTCAAGGAGCAGATATTGCTTTAGGCTTGGGTCAGGGTTTAGTTCAAGGTGCTTTAGGAACTGCTGCTTTAGTTACAACTCCTTTTGGAAATGTATCAACTGAAATTGCAAGAATGTCTAATGCAATTACAGAAAAAACTTCTGAAGCTTTTGGTTCTGATTATCTTAATAAATCTCGTCAAGCTAATGCTAAAAAAGCTGTAATACGAGATATAATTAGCGAAAGACAATATCAAAAAGATCTTGAAAATGGAGATAGCCTTCTTACTGCTGGTTTATCTCAATTAGGTAGAGATATTGCTAATTGGGGTTTAAATACTCTTAATGATAATAATGCTTTTGAACAAATAGCAAGTAATGCTCTTGGTTCATTATTACTAGCTGGAGGATTATCTTCTAAAATTAATAAATTAGGTCAACTAATTCAAAATAAAGCTACAGGAGCATTAGGTAAAAGAATTGGAGCTAGATTAGCTACTACTGAAAATAGAAAGTTTTTAGCAAAAGTTTTTGGTAATGAAGGTATTACAAATGCTATTCTTGAATCAGGAGGTTCATATACAGGAGCAGTTGCAGCTATTGATAATATGTCAGCAGAAGAATTAATGGCTAGTCCTGATTTTAGAATAGATGTTCAAAAATATTTAGATAAAGGTCTTTCTTATGCAGATGCTCTTAAAAATGCAAAAACAGATTTAGCAACTTCAATAGCTAGATTTTCTGCTGGTTTTACTGCACCTATTGCTGCTGTAACAGGCGCTATTGCTGATAAAGCAATTAGTGACCCATTAGGATTACGAATTAAAGGATGGTCTCCTCTTACTTTTATTAAAGAATCAACAAAATCTGGTCTTCGTGAAGGTTTAGAAGAAGGTCTTCAAGGTTCTCAAGAAATTGGTCAAAATATTGCTGAACAACGAAAAGGTTTAGATACTCAGTGGTGGAAAGATGTTGGTCAAGCAACAGCAGAAGGTGCATTAGGTGGTATTGCTTCTGGAGGAATGGGACCAACATTAGGTGTTGCTGGAAGAATAACAAAAGGAGTAAGTAAGAGTATTTATAAATCTTTAACTGAAAGAAATTTAACTCAAGAACAAAGTATATCAAGAGCAGCTCAAGAAGTTAATAAAGGTTTTGATGAAATTAGAGAAGATTTACAAACTTCTGCTGAATTTGAATCTATTCGTAGTATGCCAAATGAACCAGAAGGAAAATTAAATCTTGATACTGATACTCTTACTGATGAACAAAAAGCAGAAAACTCAAAATTAATTCAAAAACAGAATACTTGGAGAAAAACTTATGGTTTGCCTTCTATTGGAGAAGAAGAACGTTTTAATAATGCTTCTTCTGAAGAAAAACAAAAATTACTTAAAGATCCTAAATATTTAAAATTAGTAAAATGGCGTTTTTATCAGCATTTAATAAAAAATACAGATGTTAATTTAGATGATTTACAAATTCCTCAAAAACTTAGAGATAAAAGTGATCAAAAATTAACAGATACTCTAATAAGTATTACTGGTCAAGATACAGTTCAAGATATTACAAAAGATGTCTTAACTTCTTCAAATAAACCTTTTTATGAAAAGTTAAATAATTTACAAGCAAAAATAAACGAAGCAATTAAAAATAATGATAATCAAACTGCTATTAAACTTTTATTAGATAGTGTTGCTTTAGCTAAATATGCTCAAACAGTTTTAAGTGATTCTTCTCAACAATTTAATAAAAATATTTTTGATATTCTTGAAGGAATTTCTCCTGAATTAGCTAACTTATATAAAAATGGTCAAACTGCTGAAGATCAAAAAGCAATTGAAGAAAAAGTAAAAGGTTTACCAAAAGAACAAAAAGATTTAGTTGAATTTATTCAAAATTATGTTGGTCCTTATCAACAATTAGATCAAGCTAAAACTAAAATTTATACACCTTTTGGTGATATTTTAAAAGTAGCTAAAGAAATACCTAATTTGTATCAAAAAGATGAATCATTACAAAAATGGGTAAATGAAATTAGAACTGATCAAAAACCATTGGAAGACAAAGATAAACCAATGTTTCATTTATTAAATTCTATCTCTCTTTCAATGGATAATTTAGATCAAGATGAAATTGATAATCAACTTGGTTCTGATGATCCAAATTCTAATCATCCTAGAGGAAAAATATTTGAATATCTTCAAGATAATTTAAGTAAAGATCCTTTTATTGATGCTACTTTACGACAATTTTATACTATTGCTGAAAGTTTATTACGTACTAAACGTAGCTTTATTAGAGATAATTCTTTAGATCAAAATGGCATTGAACAAATTCATCAAGAATTAACAAATGAAAATGTTACTACTGAAACTGGATTAAAAGGTTTAGGTGTAGCTATAACTGAACATATGCTGAGAGCACAAAAAGCTCTTAATACTTTAGTTCAAGTACAAGCTCAACTACGAGCCAAACAACAGCAACATCAAACTTTATCTGAAACAGATAAAAAACAACTTAATTTAGCTCAAAATAATTTTGTTAAAGTTTTACAAGATATTTATAGTTTTGCTTGGAGCCAAAGAAATAAACTTTATGCATTAAAAGCATCTTTGGCAATGGAAAAACATAACCAAACTGTTACAAACTCTAATGATAAAATTAGATCAGAAGATACTCGTAGACAAACTAAATATGATAATACATCCGTATTTTATAATAGTTTTGGTTATAATAAAAAAGGAACAAAATCATATTGGAGTGAAGAAGGAGATCCAATTGAAAAAAAGAGTGTTTATTTTAATACAAAGAAACCTCATCTAAAAGAAGCAGTTTCTCTTGAGTTTGAGTTATTAAAAACTCTTGCTAATATGTTTCAACAAGTAGCTAAAGATAATCATTTTTTAAATGGTATTAATTTTACCGATTTAATAAAAGGTCTTGAATTAGATAAAGAAGTTGTAGAAAACTTTGATACTATTGATTCAGCTCATGCTAAGGAAACTTATATTAAATTTAGAGATTTAGCTAAACAAGCTGCTCCCAAAATTACTAAAAACACTGAATCTAAAACTCCTACAGCTTCTCAAGAAACATCAAATGCTTCTTTTACAACACTTGCTAAAGAATTTCTTGGTATTGATAATATTGATAAATCTAAATTTAAGGTAGATAAATCTTCTGGACAAACTATACTTAAATATGATGATAAAATTGTTCTTTATAAAGAAGGACAAATTTGGAAAACTCCTCCAGACAACTCTGATATTTCTAATAGATATAAATATACAGGTGAACAAGCTGAAACAATAAATAAATTTGTTAAAAATTTACAAAGAACAGAAGATAATTCTTCTGAGTCTCGTGAAAATGAAAATGAAGATATAAATGAAAATGACTATTTATTTTCAAACGAAGATGAAGTTCGATATTATGAAGATGAAAATGAAATTTCTCATACTGAAGGAGAAAATGAAGAAGTAACAGAAGAAGAACAAACATCAGAACAATCTGATCAACAATCAACTTCTAATGAAGAATCTTCTTCTTCTTCTGATAACAATAATACTCAAGATATTTCAAGTATATCTCCTCGTATTAGAGAACTTTGTCAAAAAAATCCTACTTTTCGTAATTTACCAAAGAAGATTTTACATGCTTTATCTAAAATTACAGGACGAGCTATAGATAGTTTTTATGTACATTGGCCTGAAGTTGGAAAAACTTATACATATCCTGTTTCTGGTCATAAGCTTGAACGTATTTCTGATACAGCAGTTAAAATTTATGATAAAGATGGTAAATATTTAGGAACTTATACTTTACCTGGTTCAGCACCAACTGAATTTAATGGTAAATCCTTTGATGAATGGAATAATGATTCTTCTTTTGATACTGAAAAATATGGCAAAATAATTGATAAAGGTTATTCAGAAAATGGTTCTGAATATGCCGTTACAGATAAAAATTATACTCGTCGAGTTAAATTTTGGGATAGTGAATCTAATGGTCGAGATGTTGGTTTAGATACTTCCTGGAATCCTAACTATAAATTTTTATTTTCTGGTTCCGTTAGTGAATATATTCTTGCTACTTTTAATCATACATTACCTGGTTTTGTTGTTTTAGATAAAGATAACAAACTTTATTTAGTTACTTTAGATGAACATAATAATCCACAAGAACCTAAATTATTAACTTATAGAGATTTATTTAATTATGTTCTTCCTGATTTAGATCAAGCTAAAAGATTTTATAAATCTATTTATTTAGATAAATTACAAAATATTTCTTTACCGACTTTTGAAGAATTATTAGAACAACCTGTTCAATTTATTAATCAACAGTTTTTACCTATTTTAGTAGAAGATGATACTAATCCTGTTGATATACCATTTGAATTAAATAAAGTTTCAGAAGAAAAAAATGGTTTTAGAATGATTACTGAATTTCATCGTTCTTCTGGAATACGTTATGTTGAAAGTAAACATTTAAGTGAAGATCAAAGCGATAATCCTAATCTTAATCCTCAATCTTCTTCATCTATTGTTCAACAGGCACAAGAGCATATTGAAAAATATCATCCTGAATTAAAAGGTAAAATTCAAATTAAAGAAAAAACTGATTTTGGGCAAAATTCTAAAGCTACTGCAAGAACAGTTTATCAAGAAAAAACTATTTATTTGCATTCAGATGAAGCTAAATGGCAAGAAAAGTTTGATAATAAAGCTTGGACAAAACCAACACTAAAAGGAGTTATTCCTTTAGGTTTTGATTTTCAATCTGTACAAGATTACAAATTATTTGTTATTGAACATGAAATTCAACATTGGATTCAATATGAAAATGATCCTGAATATGTTAAAAATTTAACTTCAGAACAAAAACCTGATAATGAAAATAAAATAAATCAAAATACTATTAAATTTTTAAAAGAGCATAATTTATTAAATATTGCTAAAAATATAAATGAAACACCACAAACTGATTTATCTTTTTTAGAAAAAGAATATATTGATCATTCAGATATAACTGAAGAAACAGGTTATAATTTTCATGTTCAAGCTTGGGAATCAGAACAAGAAATTAAAAAAACTGTTCAAGATTTATTAAATAAAGAAGAACAAATTGACTCTTTTGAAGATTTTGTAGAACTTATAGACTTATTACATCAATGGAGTACAAATGAGTTTATGTCTGCTTGGACATGGACTTATATTGATGCTCCTATTGATGAAAATGATGATTCTTTTGATTCAAAAGAAGAAGCACAACAAGCTATTAAAGAACGTGAACTTATTCTATCTTTATTAACTGATGCATCTAAATTTTTAGAAGAACATTTTGATTATCTTAGTAAGATCATAGATCCTATGGATTATATTGATCGTGATAATGAAGAAATATTAAATGCAGAGTATAAAGAATATAAAAAAAGAAAAGAAAAATATATTCAAGATGCTTGGAAAGCTTTTCAAGAAAGAAATGCTGATAAAACAAATTTTTCTTTTGATTTTTCTTCTGAAGAAAAAAATCAGAATGAACATCAAAATAATAAAATTAATTTTGATGAGTTAGCTAAAATTTCTTCTGAAAGACATCAAGAAATAAATGAAAAAAGAGATGTTGATAATGTTTATCCTTTTGATGAAAATTTAACTTCTGAAGAAAAAGAAATTTTTAAAAAAGCTGGATTTGTATTTGATGAGTCTGGTTTTATTTCTCCTGAACAATTACAACAATATTTAGATTATGTTGCTCAATTAAAAAATGAGCAATCTACAGAACAACCTATAGATCAAGCTATAGAACAACAATTAAAAGATATTATTGATCAGCAATTTACTCAATATTTAGAAGAAAACTTAAATAAAACTGTATTTTATAATGGTAAAACATATAAAATAAATTATTTATTTAAACATGCAGATGATCGAAAAAATCTTAAAGATAGTCAAGAAATTAAAAAAGATTTAATTAACTATGCCTTTGTTGTTTTAAAGGATAAACTATATCTTTTGACAAATCCTAAATATCAAGAAGCTATTTTATTAGATTTTCTTACTAGTTCTAATCAAAATCAAGAACCTTTAAATGTACCTTTTACACCAACTTCTTGGGATTTAATTAGAGATATACGAGATGTTTTAGCAAGTTTTCCTATTAATACCACTAAAATTGTTACTAAACTTAATAATTATTTAAATCGTAAAAATGATGTTAAAGAAGGTAAATTAATTATTTCTGAAGAAAATTTCCCATTTTTAACTTATTTTATGAAACAATGGGGAAAAGCTCAAACATTCAAGTCACGAATTGATATGTTAAACAAAATTCGTGAAATTACTGAAGCATATATTAATGAAAATCTTAAAGAAGAAGCAATTCAAATTCCTACAACTATTCAAGATATTTTTAATGCTTTAGAAATAAATCTTAAAGCTCAAAATGATAATCAAAAAATAAATCCTACTAAAATAACATTAGATTCTTTATTTGATGTTTCAAATATTGAAGATCCAGCCTTAAAAACTCAGGTTGAAGTATATAGATTAGCATTAAATTCAATATTTGATGCTAATACTTCATTAAAAAATGAAAATTTATTGAATTATACGGAAAAACCTGTAGCTTTATTAAAATATTTATTTGGTACTGTAACGTCTGATAATAGTAAAACTGCTAAAGATTTAATAGAAAAATTAAGTTTGCATAATAAACATATTAAAAATCTTCAATATGTTTTTGAAACAGCAAAAGATAAAAAATATGCTACAGCATTAGGAAATCAAATAACTATTTCTGAAGCTTTATCTCAATTATTATATAGATATTCTACAAATGGTCCTGGTAATTTACTTCAAAAATTAACAACAAAATTACAAAAAGCTTATATTGATGCTTATAATAAAATTTATGATGAAAATAAAGTAAACTTTTTACTTTCATCACCAACTACAGGTTTAGCTAGTTTAATTCAAGAACAAGCTTTTAATGATAAAGATAATATTGATATTTCTATGACTAATAGATTACCTTGGATTAAATTAAATTCTCAAGGTAAACCAATATTAAATGAACATTTTATTCAAAAAGCACTTCTTGGTGTTTTTTCTACTTTAATTCAAAATCCTACTAATTTAACTAATCATGGAAAAGAATTAGATGATGTTGAACAAGAAATACCTTTAGCCCCACAACCTATTAAAGAAAAAATAGCATCTTACATGGATGCTGGAGAGTTATTAAATAGTATTAAACAAAGTATACGTAAATATACTGATTTACGCTTTAATCAGAATATTGATGCATATGCCGAAGAACGAATTGTTAGTGCTTTAGCAGTAGATATCCTTTCTCTCTTGGATCAAGAAGGAATTTTAACATCTCATTTATTTTCTTTTGCTAAAGATAAAGATTCCTCTGATTGGACAGAATTTAAGGAATGGGCTGATTATGAAACTGCTGAACGAGATTATTTTAAAGAAAAAGCTGAAAAAGCAAATAAAGATGTTTATACGCCTTTATATTATGAGTTTACTCCTCAATTAAAAACTTTTTATTCTGATAAAGAACAAGAATTAAAAAATATATTACAGCATAAAAAGAAAATGTTAGATTTTAGCAGAAATCCACAAATATCTCCGAAAATACAAGAAAAAACAAAAGAATATGCTGCACAATTACAAAAAGAACATGATCGACGTAAAAAGAATTTAAATGAAAATAAAAAGTTTTTAGAAGCTTTTGGTGTTTTATATTCTGTAGCACCAGATTTAATTGATACATTAATGTTAAATGAAACAACTAATAATATTTTAATAGGTGAAGAAGGACAACACTCTATTGATCAAAATCAATTACGTACTAATGTAGCTTTAACAGAAAGTGAAAAAGAAAATTTAAAAGATAGACAAAATCAAAAGTTCTTTTTAAATAAAAGAATGTTTTCTATTGTTAAACAATTAGCTAAACTTAAATCTGAAAATGGTGATAGCTATATTGATGTCTTTCTTGGAAGAGAAGTTTTAAGTAAAGATAATGAAAACGTATTAAATAATGTTAAAGCTTCTTTAGAAGGTCAAAAATTAGCTACATTAACAAGTATCGCTAATATGCAAAGTTTAATTAACCGTATGTTAGTACAATCTAATAATACAGATATTTCTTCATTACCTATTAGATTTAAATATAATGTACAACGTATGGGACGTTTAATGATGACAGGATTTAATCCACAATCTGATAAAATGTTCCGTGAATTATTTTTACCTTCTGCAAGATCAATTGATTTAACAGAACAAGCAGCTCTTAATGTTTTTTATAGAGCTGTTTTACAAAGCTTAGGTGAAAAAGTTCAATATCTTCTTTCTGGTTTAGACTATCAATTATTAGGTGAAGCATCAGATTTTGAACAAGGTGTACAAATTGAAGCAACGAATTTACAAGAAAAATTAAACGATTTATTTAAATTAAAAGAATCAATTGGAGAAAAAGAATCTTTTCTTGATTTAGATGAAGTAAAAGATTTTCAAAATCTAATTACTAGTGATGATTTTGAAAATATCATGAATAATGATGCTCAATCATCTTTTGATGATTCAGCTTTATCTGCTGAACAAGCTCAAATTATTAAAAAATTTATCGATGCAACTAAAAGACAATTTTCAAAAGATTGTTCTTGGGTAGCTCTTCATGGATTAACTGAATTTTTACGTTATAATGCTATAAAAAATTCTCCAGAATCATTAAAAAATTTTACTACTCAACTTTATCTTGAAGCTGACGGTATTGCATCAGGTGCATCTAATAGCATCTTTTTATTTAGTACATTTGATAACTATGATAAAGACTCTTATTTAAAATATGATAAAGTACAAAAAGCATATGTACCTATTACTGATTATACTCGTTATAAATTTATGATACGAGCAGGAGGAGGTATTGGTATTACTGGTTCTTTTGGTGCATTAATGCAACAAACAAAACAAGGTAAATCTGATGATCTTTATGGATCTACAGCAAATAGTATTAAACGAACTCTTCAAAATGTTTTAGAAGATCCAGAAGGAAAAAATCTATTTAAGATAAGAGTTGATGCTGATAATGAAAAACAAGTAGGTTTTATTAAAGATTATAATACTAAAGTATTACAAAAACTTCATAAAAAATTAAAAGAGAATACTAATAATGAATTAATTTTACAAAGGCAAGATTCAAATTTATCAGTCTATACAACATCTTCACGAAATTTTATTAATAATTTTTTACAATTATACGCAGCTTTAATTCCAACTATTAAGTTTGGATCATTGTCTGAACATGAGGAACAATTTGTTATTGGACGTAATTTCTTAAAATCTCCTATTACTAAATATGGATATGGTGCAGGTGTTTTAAGTATTGCTAGAGGTTTAGTACAAGGTAATAATCTTTATCCTGGTATTGTTAATTCTCTTGAACGTTTAATGACTAAATATAATTTAAGCGAAGGAGAAGAACGTATAGAATTAGCTAATCAATTAAAACAAATATTAACTCGTATTTTATATGCATCTGCTTTTAAAGTTATTAAGCATACAGATAAAACAGATGGTCATATTTATTATACTGGTGAGTATACTGGTATTTTTCCTAAAAGTTTTGAAAATATAGAAAAAGCATATCAAGCTTTAGCACATAATCAAAATATTGATTTAAACTTTTTAATTGATGGAAAAGTTTTTAATGCTTTAGTAGAAAATACTCAAAAAATCTTTTCAGAAACAATGAGTGATGTTATTACTAAAGAAATGTATGGAGAAGAATTTGTTCAAAATAAACAACTTCTTCTTAGTTTAAATAATTTAATGGCTATGTCTTATTCAACTATCTATATAGATAGAATTTTACAAGAATTAGATAAAATAAATAAAGATAACTCTACACAACGTAGATTTATTTCAAAGAGAAAACATAGAGAAATTGAACAAGAATTGCGTAAAGCAGGTTTAGTTCCTGAATATACTCATGATCTTTTTTCTACACCTTCAGATACTGATACTCAAGAACAACATTTAACATCTAATTTTAAAGCTTTAAAAGATAACAAACAAAGAGAACTAAAAAGAAGATTTAAAGATAGCTCTATTTTATCTAAAGGTCTTTCAATGACTCTTAAATCAGCTATTCCTACACATAATTTAGGTGGAATAGCTTTTAAAAATTATAATGTATATCATACTATTCCTTCAAATTTAAATCTTAATTTCCCTGTAGATTCAGGAGTAATGATTCTTCCCCAAACAGTTATTAATATGACTGAATCTACAATTATGAAAATAATGACTTTACAACATGCTGAAGGATTAGATGTTTATGATGGTTTTAATATGTTATTACAACAAGTACTTGCCTTAGCTTCTAATGGACTTGCTGAAGGTGTAGCTGAAAAAGCAAATAAAGCAGTATTTGATGTATGGACTAAAGCTAATGTTTTTAGAACTATAGGTAGAACTGTTGATAAATTTTATAAAGCTCTTTATGGATCTACTGAAGAAGGTACAGATTATTCTAAACTTCTTCATTCTAATTTATTTACTCCTGTTTCTTATGATGAACAAGGACCATCTTTAGATAATTTAACTCCACTTCAACAAATATTTATTCAAAATATGTCTTCATTATGTAAAGCATTACAGGTTTTACATGAAGATGCATTAAATAGTATTTTTCCAATTGAAGAACAAATTGATAATGTAGAAGATGAAGGTATAGCTTCTTATGGATTCTTAATTAAGAATCTTCTTCCTACTACAAATAAAGATGATAATTTTGAAAATAAAACCAAAAAAATAAAAAAATTATTTGTTTTGGGTCGTTATGCTTTATTACAAGCAGAACAAAAAATTGCAATTAAACAAGCAATTCAAAGAAATTTAGTAGATGTTTCTGTTGATCAAATGGGAGCATCTGCAAAACCGTATATTCATGAAGGTAAAGATTATATTTATCAAAGTAAACATTCTGTTACTACGGATGGAAAACCTGTTTCTTATACTATTGAACGTATCAAATCTTTCCAAGAATATCGTAAAGAACATATTAATGAAAATATATCTTATGAACAGTATTTAGATTATTACAACGATAGATATAAAGATGCATTTGATTTATTACGAAAAGATGCACTTCAATTTGATTTAGCAACTTTGGCAAATGCATCTGAAGATAATATTTTATCTTTCTTAACTCAAAATCAAGATAATACAGATGATGTTGAAATTATTAATTTTTTAACACAACTTTTACTTAAACAAGAATTTGAAAACAGTATAGATAATACTATTCATGAATTAAATAATGGAGAAACAAGTGTAGAACTTGATCCAGAAAAACAAATAAAAGTAACTTATGCTTCTAAACTTATAAAAAAATTACAAGAAGAATTAAAAACTCTTAAATTAACTCCAATTGAACGAGTTGTATATACTAATTTATTAAATCTTTTTGCTGAAAGTTTATCTAATGTAAGTATTAACTCAAAAGGTAAAAAGATAACTAGAAGTCC